>JAEEGG010002337.1_pt1 | contig 49107 bp, 47 predicted proteins | sample 9134161 | NCBI WGS metagenome assembly JAEEGG01 (sample SAMN16246543, study PRJNA631951) | gut metagenome | biome: gut microbiome; feature: rumen; material: CR-attached | host: Bos | place: Iran: Karaj | collected 2018-10
GGACGTTGACCAGGAGTCTTTGGGAGGTGCTTCCGTTCACTCTACTAAGAGTGGTGTGACACACTTCACGGCTGCTACCGAGGAAGAGGCTATCGAGATGATCAAGACCCTGTTGAGCTATATTCCCAGCAACAACATGGAAGAGGCTCCGCGCAAGGAGTGCACCGACCCGATCAACCGCATGGAAGACATGCTGAACGAGATTCTTCCCGACGATCCCAACAAGGCTTACGACATGTACAAGGTTATTGCCGCTATTACCGATAACGGCGAGTTCTTCGAGGTACAGCCCAAGTTCGCTAGAAACATTATCGTCGGCTTCGCCCGTTTCAATGGTCAGAGCGTAGGTATCGTTGCCAACCAGCCAAGTTGCTATGCAGGTGTTCTCGATGTTAACGCTTCTCGTAAGGGAGCCCGTTTCGTCCGCTTCTGCGATGCGTTCAACATTCCTATCGTTACACTCGTCGACGTTCCGGGATTCCTCCCAGGCACAGGCCAGGAGTACAATGCCGTTATTCTGCACGGCGCCCAGCTACTCTACGCTTTCGGCGAGGCCACTGTTCCAAAGGTTACCGTCACTCTGCGTAAGAGCTACGGCGGAAGCCATATCGTGATGGGTTGCAAGCAACTCCGTACCGACATCAACTACGCTTGGCCAAATGCCGAGATTGCCGTGATGGGTGCAAGCGGAGCAGCAGCCGTTCTCTATGCTCGTGAGGCAAAGGCTAAGAAAGATGCCGGTGAGGACGTTAAGGCCTTCATCGCTGAGAAGGAGGATGAGTACAACGAGCTCTTCGCAAATCCGTACCAGGCAGCTAAATACGGCTACATTGACGACGTGATTGAGCCGAGGAACACTCGTTTCCGCATCTGCCGCGCCCTGGCTCAGCTCGCTACAAAGCGTGAGGGCCTGCCCGCTAAGAAACACGGAAACATTCCTATGTAAAATCAGGCTAGGGACAAGGGTGACTGCGCACCAGCACCAGTCGCCCACTACCCTTCCGCCCCATATAAGAATAGAGTATGAAACAAAACGAAGTTTATGCTGCCATTGCCCTAGCGCTGCATGAGTTTAAGGGTAACAACGTGCACGACAAGGAATCGGGCATTATTACCATTAAGCCTCGTCAGACAGAATGGAACAGCAAGATGATCACTATGACCGATCATCCAAGATATTAATCCAAAACAAGCTATGAAAGAATATAAGTATACCATTAATGGAACAAAATACGAGGTTGCTATCGGCGACATCGTAGAAAATATTGCAACCGTAACCGTAAACGGTGAGGAATATAAGGTTGAGATGGAGAAAGAGCAGGAGCCCGAGAAGAAGAAGGTTGTTGTGAAACCTGTTGCCGAGGCACCTAAGGCCGATGAGAAGAAGCCCGCTGCCGGTCCCGTCGACGCCAAGAATGCCATCAAGGCTCCGCTACCAGGCGTTATCATCGACATCAAAGTTGCCGTTGGCGACGAGGTGAAAGCTGGTGACACCGTGATTGTTCTCGAGGCAATGAAGATGGCCAACAACCTTACCGCCGATCGTGCCGGAAAGGTGACTGCCGTTTGTGTTGGTGTTGGTGAGAGCGTAATGGAAGACACCCCGCTTGTAGTTATCGAGTAAGACTCCACGTCGATAGTTTGTAAGAAACAACAAGCAACACACGACAAACAATAGAATAAGCCTCCTGCATTGCGGGAGGCTTATTTTATGTTTACAGAGTAATGCTCTACGATTTGGGAGCAATGCTCTACGTTTCCAAAGTAATGCTCTACGTTTCCAAAGTTACACTCTACGTTTCTGGAGTGCTGCTCTACTGATTTATTTGATTACCTTGTTATTTTCAGGGAATACTACCGAAGGCTTGAAACTCTTTGCCTCCTCAAAGTCCATCATGGCAAATGACATGATAATCACCACGTCGCCTACCTCAACCTTACGGGCGGCGGCACCATTAAGACAAATACATCCGCTACCGCGCTCGCCTTTGATGATATAGGTGCAGAGACGCTCACCATTATTATTGTTGACGACAAGCACTTTCTCACCGGCAATCAAGTTTGCCGCATCCATCAAATCCTCGTCAATCGTAATACTACCAATATAATTCAAATTGGCCTCTGTCACCTTCACGCAATGCAGCTTGCTCTTCAGAACTTCTATTTGCATTCTACTACTGATTAATTATAACGAATATGGTCAATCAAACGAATAGGAGTCTTGCCACAATAAACCGTAATGCACCCTACCACATAACCTGCATCTTCCCAATTGCTGACCGGAAGAAGTGTGTCGCCGTCTACAATCTCAAAATACTCAACCTCCATACCGTCAACAGCATTGATTTTGTCAACGACATAGTCGTGAGTCTCTCCGACTGTATGCGACTTGGCGAAATCAAGGCTTTCCTTCAAAGTCTGATAAATGACAGGAGCTATAGCGCGCTCGTCAGGTGCCAGCAAGGTGTTGCGACTGCTCTTGGCAAGGCCATCGGCATCGCGCACGATTTCGCACTCCACAATCTGAATGTTCATGCCGATATACTTCACCAATTGCTTAACTACTGCTATCTGCTGCCAGTCCTTTTCGCCGAAATAGGCGCGGTCGGGACGAACGATATAGAACAGACGGCTGACGACCTGACACACACCATTAAAGTGGCCGGGGCGCTTTGCGCCTTCCATAACCGTACTGACGGGAGGAAACTCAAAATGACGCGTATCAGGGACAGGATACATTTCCTCGACGGATGGAGCCAGCACATAATCGGCACCAACCGATTCAAGCAAGGCACAATCAGCCTCCAGTGTGCGAGGATAACGTTGTAAATCGCCCTGGTCATTAAACTGAGTCGGATTGAGGAACACAGATACTACAGTTAGGTCATTCTCTGAAACACTTCTCCTCACCAATGAGGCATGCCCCTCATGCAAGGCTCCCATCGTGGGCACAAGTCCTATTGTTTTACCTTCCTTGCGTGCATCAAACAACGCATTCTGAAGTTCAACTATCTTTTCGAATACTTTCATAACGGGGTGCAAAATAACAACTTTTTTCTTAAATAAGAAAGAAAAAAATTAAATAATTGCGAAGATTAAGATTATTTGAGTATTAAAATCCTTGAAATGGGGAAAATATCATTTTTTTTTTGTACCTTTGCATTTAATTTAAACAAAAACCAAATGGCTAAGAAAGTATTATTCATTAACCAGGAGATTGCTCCATTTGTTCCAGAAAGCGAAATGTCTGTCATGGGACGCGATTTGCCACAGGCGGTACAGGAACAAGGTTTCGAGATCCGCACCTTCATGCCCAAATGGGGAACTATTAACGAGCGCCGCGGGCAATTGCATGAGGTTATTCGTCTCTCTGGTATGAATCTTATCATCGACGACACAGACCACCCGCTCATCATTAAGGTGGCCTCGATTCCCACATCCAGAATCCAAGTGTATTTCATCGATAATGAGGATTACTTCATGAAGCGCCAGATGGAAGCTGATGAGAGCGGAGAAGAATATCCTGACAATGGAGAAAGAGCAATTTTCTTTGCGCGCGGCGTATTGGAAACTGTGAAAAAATTGCGGTGGACACCTGACATTATCCAATGCCAAGGCTGGATGGCTGGCGTGATTCCGTTCTACGTAAAAACAGCATACAAAGATGAGCCATCGTTCGCAGATACAAAGGTTGTTACCTCATTCTTTAACAGCACGCTGAAAGGTGACTTCGGCGATAATTTCAAGAAATGTGTTGATTATCGCGATGCTAAAGCCGAGCTCCTCAATAAATACAATGAGAAATTCGACTTTATGGAATTAGGAAAAATGGCCATTGATTATTCTGATGGTATTGTTTTTGCCGCCGAGAACGTTAATCAGGACCTGCTCGAATACGCAACCCAAAGCCGCCTACCCTTGCTGAACTACCCGGGCGGAGAAGGCTATGGGGCTGCTTATAGTGAATTCTACAACAAGATTACAGAATAATGAAATTAAGACTTCTGACAGGGCTTGCCTTCATCGCAATAGCTTTGTCGTCATGCGATGACACTACAGAAACAATTGGTACATCGCTGACAAACGACATGGATTATCTGAAAATCTCAACAGATACCTTTATTGTTAGTACTCGCTCTATTGCTGCCGACTCGGTTTTGTCGCGTAGTGATATAGGTTATGTGGGAAAAATCAAAGATCCTGAAACCGGCTCTTATATTACTGGTGATTTCATGGTGCAATTCCATACGCTGGAAGGCTTAAACAGCTCGCTCTTTCCTAAGAAGGACAGTATTGTAAGCCGCATCAATGGTGAAATCGTAGCCGACTCGTGTGATTTGCGACTTTATTACACTACATACTACGGTGACTCACTTGCAACCATGACCCTGACTGCCCGTGAGATGAACAGGCCTATGGAGGATAATGTCAAATATTACTCTAATTTCAATCCTGTTGAGAAGAATTATATCCGCGAGAATGGTATTTCGAAACAGAAGACCTACACACTATCCGACCTTAGCATAAAAGATTCTCTCAGGAACAGCAAGGATTATTGGAATAACATCCGAATCAAACTCGATGAGGAATATACTGATGCGGATGGTAACACCTATAATAATTATGGTACATATCTGATCCGGAAGTTTTTTGAGAACCCCAATAACTTCAACGATTCCTACTCCTTCATCCATAATATTTGCCCAGGATTCTTTTTCCAGAATACAGGCGGCTTAGGAAGTATGGCATATATAAATGGAAGCAAACTGAATGTCTATTTCCGTTATCATCCAAACGACACGACAACCTCAGTAGGAGTGGTATCATTCGACGGAACAGAGGAGGTTCTGCAAACCACGCGCATATCGAATGACCGTGCGACGTTGGATAAGCTCATTAACGACAACTCATGTACATATATTAAGAGTCCTGCCGGTATTTTTACTGAAATGACCCTGCCTGTAGACGAGATTATCAACAACCATCAGAACGACACGCTGAGCACCGCAAAAATAGTGTTGTCGCGCATCAATAACGATAGCCACACAGGATACGAGCTTGAGGCTCCCACCTATTTGCTAATGGTGCAGAAAGACAGTTTGTACAGTTTCTTTGAGAAGAATAAGTTACACAACAACAAAACGTCATTCTTGATTCCTCGTGACTCCTATACAGATCAGACAACCAGAAAGACTGTGTATTATAATTCATATACTTTCAGCAACATATCAAATCTCGTGAGAGCAATGGCTGAGGAGAAAGCTAAAGGTGGCTCATCTTATACTACACAGCATCCAAACTGGAACAAAGTAGTTTTGGTGCCTGTCAGCGTATCAACAACACAGAGTTCCAGCAATTCTGTAGTATACAACAAGATTATCAATGATATGTCGCTAACTAGCACGAGGCTTATCGGAGGCTCAGCCAATCCTCATGAGCAGTTGAAGATTAGTGTTGTCTACAGTAAGTTTAATAAGGAATAAAGGAATATGGCTGACAATTTCCTTGAACGCCATCATGAGGAATACGAGAAGCGAAAAGCCTCATGGCTAAGAAAGAAAAAACATCTTCCGCCACTAGGCAGGACGGTTGAAAAGCCTGAGGACGAAGCTCTTTAACAGATAACAAGTTTTAATAAAGATGCCAGACATTGAGAAACATGCCTGGCATCTTTTGTATTATATAACAAGGAATTCTATCATCCAATCACCTTGAAACGGGCAAACTTCAAAAGCAATTGTTTCGTTCCAGTATTACGGAACTGAACAGTAGCTTTCGTATTCTCCCCAGTTCCTTCAATCTTAACAACTTTGCCGACTCCAAAACGCTCGTGCTCAATAACTGCGCCCTCACTAAGAGAGCCTCCTGAAGTATGTGGCGTACCAGTAGGAACTGTCCTGCTACCCACAGATGAGACTTTTCGCAGGTTTCCACCAGCAGAAACAAGTTTACGCTTAAAACTATCGGTAAAAGGATCAGATGGGGTTTCCTCCTGATGCCCTACAATACGCTCTTTCGGATCAGCACGGAATTGACTGGCTACAGGACGGCTGTTCTGAATACGTGAAGAACTGCCATACATCGTATCGCGGCCCATTCCACCAAAACTGTTACGTGTCTTCGCTCCGTAATAACGCCCGCTATGGTCATCAATGCTCGTCTCAGACTCTATACGCAACAACATTGGATCTATATCGCTGATGAAACGGCTGGGTGTATCAAACTCCATTTTCCCAAAACGCCACCTGTTTTTCGCACAAGTCATAATACAATGCTTTTCTGCCCGCGTGATAGCTACATAAAGCAATCTTCGTTCCTCCTCAAGTTCACGCAGAGAGTTAGCACACAATGGACTCGGAAAAATATTCTCCTCCAAACCAACAATAAATACAGTGGGAAACTCAAGTCCTTTCGCACTATGAATAGTCATCAGCGTCACACGACTACCCTCTTCACCGTTATCACTATCTAAATCTGTCAATAAGGAAACCTCCTGTAAAAAGTCAGCTAACGAAACCTCATTTCCCAAACCTTCCTCTCTTCTACTCTCAACGAAGTCTTGCATTCCACTCAAGAACTCTTCCAAGTTCTCCTGTCTGGAAATGTTCTCAGGCGAACAATCTGAATAAAGGTCTGCACTGATTCCACTTTGCTTGATAATATCATATCCGAGTGCATATGCGTCTTCTCTCGGAAAACGCTCAATAAAAGAACTTATAAGATTCTTAAAACTTCCGAGTTTATTCAGTGTTCCATTATTAACATTCAGTCCATAACGCAATGGCTCCATTACAACACTCCATAAGCTCACGCCATATTGCATGGCAGCAGATGTTATCCTACCGACAGTTGTATCGCCGATGCCACGTGAAGGATAATTAATAATTCGCTTAAATGCTTCCTCATCATCAGGATTAGCAACAAGCCTGAAATAAGCAATGACATCCTTGATTTCTTTCCGTTGGTAGAAACTCAACCCGCCATAGATTCTGTATGGGATGTTTTGTTTCCGCATCGTTTCCTCAAACGAGCGACTTTGTGAGTTTGTTCGATATAAAATTGCGAAGTCGCCATAGTCGCACTTATCCTCGCGCTTAATTCGTAAGATATCATTACAGACGATAACAGCCTCCTCCTTATCGCTGTAGGCATGCTTTAGAATCAGTTTGTCGCCCTCTTCATTTCGGCTATATACATCCTTTGGAATCTGTCTTTGGTTCTTATGAATGAGAGAGTTGGCAGCCTGTACTATGCGTTGCGTACTACGATAATTCTGCTCTAGCTTGAATAGACGTGAATCGGTATAAAGTTGCTGGAAATTCAATATGTTATCAATATTCGCGCCTCGGAATCCATAGATACTCTGTGCATCATCACCAACAACACATACATGCTGATGCTCTTGTGTCAACTGCCATACTATTTGCTGTTGTACAGAGTTTGTGTCCTGATACTCATCAACAAGTACATACTGGTATTGATTGGCGTATTTCTTTCTTATATCCTCATGCTCACGAAACAAAACGAAAGTATTAACAAGCAAATCGTCAAAATCCATAGCATTTGCCTGTTGTAACCTCACACAATAAGCCAAGTAAATTTGGGAAATAGCAGGCATTCTGCTTTCACTGTCACGCTGAAGCGCATCACGCTCCTGTGCATATTGAGCTGGTAGAATCAGATGATTCTTAGCCATACTGATACGATTATGTACTGTGGCAGGTTTGTAAACTTTATCGTCAAGTTTCATTTCCTTTATGATACTCTTCACTAAGGAACGCGAGTCACTCTCATCATAAATCGTATAATTGCCATTGTAGCCAATTCTATCAGCCTCAACTCGAAGTATTCTGGAAAAGACAGAGTGGAACGTTCCCATATTAATGTGCCTGGCCTTATCCTCGCCAACAAGTTTTCCTATACGGTTCTTCATTTCTTTTGCCGCCTTGTTGGTAAATGTAAGTACCAATATATTCCAAGGCATCACCCCATTCTCAAGCAACCATGCTATCTTATAGGTAAGCACACGTGTCTTTCCTGAGCCTGCACCGGCAATCACCAATGAAGGACCATCATTATAGGTAACAGCTTCTAACTGACTCTGATTCAGTTGATCCAGAAAACTCTTCATTTCTTACTCTTATAAACACCGCCGGTAACCGTTTTGGGATTAAAATCCTCACCCTCCTTAGGAAACGAGGGAACAAACTTCATTTCGTGTTGAATCTTTAACTGCCGCTTGCGAATATATGCACTTGGCGATTTCGATGAAAAGACACGAGGATTTGGCAACGTTACGGCTATTAACGCACATTCTGCTCGGCTTAATTCCTGGGAATTCTTGTTAAAATGATATTCAGCAACGGCATCGACACCATATATACCATTTCCCATTTCTATTGAGTTAAGATAAACTTCCATTATGCGCTGTTTGCTCCACACAAGTTCAATTAGAGCTGTAAAGTATACCTCTAAACCTTTACGTACCCATGAGCGTCCTGGCCATAGGAACACATTCTTGGCTGTCTGCTGGGAAATGGTACTGGCACCAAACTTATGCATTCCACGTTTTTTGTTTCGCTTTGCAGCATCCTCTATAGCATCATAGTCGAAGCCATGATGCAATAGGAATCGCACGTCCTCGCTTGCCATAACAGCAACGGGCATGTGGGGAGAAATACGTGATAATGGTACCCAATGATGATGCCATGTAATGCTTCCTCCATCCTTTATCTGCTCAACACTTCGGATGAACATCAAAGGAGTGACATAAACAGGAACAAAACGATACGCCACAACAGCGAGGATTGTCGAGCCAAAGAAGGCAGCCAATGTCCATCGGATGATGTGGCGTATCTTTCTAATAATGTAGTTCAATTGTTAATCTTCAATTCTGAATGATTATTGTCCAATTGTAAAATGTACGAATTACTGAAGTGTACCAGCATTAGCGGCGTCAATCATTGCCTGGCTAGCATACATATAAACCTCTACACGGCGGTTCTGCTGACGGCCGGCAGCTGTTGAGTTGTCTGCAACAGGATTAGAAGAACCGAAACCTGTAACATTCTTGAACTGACTTGTTGGAACACCACACTGGGTCAGATATGTTGCAACAGACTGAGCACGGTTCTGGCTCAGAGGATTGTTGATAGCATCGTTACCTGTTGAGTCTGTGTATCCCTGAATGTCAACAGCCAGCTGAGGATCGCTCTTCAGTACGTTGGCAAAGTTCATCAACTCAGCCTTAGAAGAAGAGTTAAGAGTAGCTTTGTTTGTAGCGAAAAGAATACCGCTGTCGAAAGTAACCTTAACGGCCTTCAGACCATTAGCGTCGGTGATTTCCTCAACCTTTGCATTCTCGAGAGCCTCTGCCTTAGCCTTAACCTTATCCATGTGCTTGCCAATCAAAGCACCAGCGCCTGCACCAACAGCACCACCAACGGCAGCACCTACAGCAGTATTACCGGCAATCTTACCAATAATAGCACCAAGAAGAGCACCACCACCAGTTCCGATCAGCGCACCATTTTTCGTGGCAGAGCCACAACCTACGATCATTGCGAGACACATACCAAGTGTCATCAGTTTCATTTTCTTCATAACTTTTTATTTTTAGTTTGGTAATTAAAAAATCATTCGTTGGTACAAAGGTAATCTTTTTTTCAACATATTAATCTTTTTCCCAACATTTTTTTGTAATTTTGCGGCAAAATTAGGCAAATATACCAATTTTAACAACGGGATTTTCCTAAAACTCAATATGGATTTCCCTATATTTGACAAGAATTCAAAGAAAGTATAAGACATTTATGGCAAAAGAACTTAAAGAAATGACCAAGCGTGCCGACAATTACAGTCAGTGGTATAACGACTTGGTAGTGAAGGCAGATTTGGCTGAGCAGTCGGCCGTACGTGGTTGTATGGTGATTAAACCATACGGCTATGCTATTTGGGAAAAAATGCAACATCAGCTTGACCTGATGTTCAAAGAAACAGGTGCTCAGAACGCTTACTTTCCGCTTCTTATTCCGAAATCGTTCCTCTCTCGTGAGGCCGAACATGTTGAAGGTTTCGCCAAAGAGTGTGCTGTAGTTACCCACTACCGTCTGCGCGCAAAAGAAGACAAGAGCGGCGTAGAGGTTGACCCAGCTGCAAAGTTGGAAGAAGAGTTGATTATACGTCCAACCAGTGAGACAATCATATGGAATACCTATAAGAACTGGATTCAATCCTGGCGTGACCTGCCTCTTATGTGCAACCAATGGTGTAACGTAATGCGCTGGGAGATGCGTACACGCCCATTCTTGCGCACTTCAGAGTTCCTTTGGCAAGAAGGCCACACTGCCCATGCAACTCGCGAAGAGGCAGAAGAAGAGGCAAAGAAGATGCTGAAAGTCTATGCCAAGTTTGCAGAAGAGTGGATGGCCGTTCCTGTTGTACAAGGAGTTAAAAGTGAAACCGAGCGTTTTGCCGGAGCTCTTGATACCTACACCATCGAGGCTATGATGCAAGACGGAAAAGCCTTGCAGAGCGGAACATCGCATTTCCTCGGTCAGAATTTCGCCAAGGCATTTGAGGTTACTTATTTGAACAAAGAGAACAAGCCTGAGTATGTGTGGGCAACATCTTGGGGTGTTAGTACCCGTCTCATTGGTGCACTTATAATGACTCACTCTGATGATAACGGCCTCGTGCTTCCTCCGCGTCTTGCTCCTATTCAAGTTGTTATCGTGCCTATTTCGAAAGGCGATGACCTTCAGCGGATTACCGAGCGGCTTACACCAGTTATCAATGAGCTCCGCAAGGCTGGTATCAGCGTGAAATACGACGATGCAGATAATAAGCGGCCAGGCTTCAAGTTTGCCGATTACGAGCTGAAGGGAGTTCCCGTCCGTCTGGTTATGGGAGCACGCGATTTAGAGAACGGTACCATTGAGGTTATGCGTCGCGACACACTCGAGAAAGAGACTCGCCCTGTAGAAGGAATTGTTGAATACGTTGAGCAGCTGCTCGAAGATATTCAGAAGAATATTTTCGAAAAAGCAAAAGCTTACCGTGATGCCCATATCTTCGAGTGCGACAATTATGAAGAGTTTAAGGAAAGAGTGAAAGACGGTGGTTTCTTCCTATGTCATTGGGATGGTACTGCCGAGACGGAGGCTCAGATTAAGGAAGAGACTCAGGCTACTATTCGTTGCGTACCATTTGGTGTAGAGCAAACACCAGGAGTCGACATGGTTTCTGGCAAACCATCAAAGACCCGTGTCATTATAGCAAGAAGCTATTAAGCGATTCTTATATAGTATAATGAAAAAGGACAGTCTAAACAGCTGTCCTTTTTTGTTGTTTATATTTAAGCCGTGATCATGAGGAGTGACGTAATGTTGTATTCCTATGGCATCATCACAACATTCATAGCCATTATTGGGCACTTCCATAAATGCAGAGGAACCTTCCACGAACACAGAGGAGCCTTCCACAGAAGCAGAGGAGCCTTCCACAAACGCAATGAGGATAAATAGATTTCCAGACAACTACTTATTCACATTAGGCATTGCCCTGCATCCCCAACAACTCTTCCAACTCTTCTTGATGATTACCTTTCATGATAATATGGTGGTTGCCAATAGGATTTGTAAGGAAGTATTTAGCCTGCCGGGCATCATTCAACCGAATAACTTGTTGAGTGCGACAAAGGCCATTTTCTGCCTGATTGCGTATGAGCGTTCCTTGAGCAACAAACATGCGCGACAAGTCGCCAGCAAGTTTAAAAATAGTCATAGGTCCCTCTTCCACAAAACCACGAACACCTACCCCTATTCCCGACTCAAAATGGGTGTCAAGCTCATAACTATCTACCATATCCAGAGGGATTGTGCAATGCGCGAACAACAACTCTCCCGACTCGGGATTGATGCGCGCAGGATTTGCTTGGAAGCCTGAGCTGCCGGTCAACGAACGGGCAACCATCATAGAGAGCATGGATGGCACATCACCTTCGCATCCAGCTACAATCCCATCACCATTTAAACGTGCCAATGCTAAACACCCTGTATTCTTTACCGCCGAGAGCAAATCGAAGCAGCGGATTGTAAAGCCCTGCAACTGATACTTTTGAACCAGATTACGTAAGGCCACATAAATCTGCTCCGCCCCCGGTAACGCTTTCCGCACATCCTCTAGCTGAGTAACTTCGTTTGATACAGGCAACGAACAATGGTTAACCTCATCAATTATTTCATCAATACTAATATCAACTAAGCTAATTCCGAGAACGCTATTGAGTTTATCTGGATTGTATATGCTTGAAATAAGCCAATCGGAAGGCCTTCCAATAACACCCAGGCGACAACCGAATAGCTTTCTGCGAGCATGTTCTACACGCACCAACATACCTATACGTTGTCTTAAGTAGGCAGTATTGCCATGTAAGATTTCACCGTCGGCACCTTGTTGGCGTAGATAGGAAAGAATTTCCATAGAAGCAGCCAACGAGTTGCTCTTACCAGAGGTTAACAGATAGAACTTCTTGCTTTGCTTGCGTAGAGTATTAAAACGGTCCTTAAAAATCCCCTCCGTTCCACCTGTTCGCACATAGATAAGATTCAACAAATACTTGCCGTACTCGTCGTAACTATCATTTCTCAATTCATAATCTATTCCCAACTCAGCAAGAAAATGCTCAGTCTCATTAACCACTGATAAAGGATCGTGCAATGGCGATGTAAGCGTAAAAACAGCGATATCTGTCATTTAAATACTACAATTAATTCTTTATTACTAAGTGTTTAGCTTTTTGCAAAGATAATAAAAAACGCGTAATAAATGCTTGTTTTACAACAAAAATGATTATCTTTGTCCTAATTATTTGCCATCAAACAACACATTGCCCTCAAGCATAGAAGATGAAGAAGTCAAAGGAATTAGGCATTCGCAAGCTTATCGCATTGGAGTTGGCTGCTCACATAAGCAGCAACATCCGTAAAGAGCATCCACTCAGGCAATTGTTCTGGGAATGCACTTTGCGATGTAATGTAAGCTGCCGCCATTGCGGAAGCGATTGTAGGAAGCTTTCTGACATCAATGATATGCCGCGCGAGGACTTTTTCCGTGTACTCGACAGTATTGCAACAAAAACAGATCCTCATCGAGTATTTGTTACGATAACAGGAGGAGAACCTCTTCTTCGTGATGATTTGGAACTTTGTGGACAAGGCATTTTTGAACGCGGTTTTCCATGGGGAGTTGTTACAAACGGTCTTGTGCTGACCCCAAAGCGCTTTGAGTCACTTTGCATGTCTGGAATGCATAGTATTACCATTAGCCTTGACGGACTTGAAGAGAATCACAATTGGATGCGCCGCCATCCAAATAGTTTCCAGATGGTTGACCAAGCTCTCGACCTGCTTGTCAAGAATCCTCAAATTGCCTCTGATGTCGTTACATGCGTCAATCAGCGCAATTACGACCAGCTTCCAGCTATACGTGACTATCTTATTAACAAAGGAATCGGTTACTGGCGCATCTACTCCATTTTCCCAGTAGGACGAGCAGCAAAAGACCCCGTGATGCAAATCAGTAATGAACAATACCGGGGTATGCTCGACTTTATCCGGCAGACACGACATGAGGGCAGAATCAACGCTTCATATGGTTGCGAAGGATTTTTAGGGCGTTACGAAGGAGAGGTAAGAGATATGTTCTTCGACTGCCAGGCTGGTGTGACGGTAGGCTCCGTTATGGCAGACGGATCAATTGCCGCCTGCGCAAGTATCCGTTCTAACTATAGCCAAGGTAATATCTACGAGGACGATTTCATGGACGTTTGGGAAAACCGCTATACTCTTTATAGAAGGCGCGACTGGATGCGCAAAGATGAATGTAAAGATTGCCGGTTTTGGCGGTACTGCAGGGGAAATGGAATGCATCTACGAGATGATGATGGAAACCTGATCCTTTGCCATTTGAAAAGAATAAATGAGATGGATAATAGTGTTAAATAATCTATAAATAGTGTTTATTTCAGTATTAATCATTAACTTAGCAACATAAAAGATTTTGACCATGATTAAAAGAATTCGTTACACAATCAACACCGTCCTTTCTGCCCTCATCGTTGCATTGGGGTTCGGTTCTTGTGTGTCACAGAAGACATATGAGGCAGCAAAGCAGGAAATCAAGCAGTTGCAAGAGGAGAACGAGATGCTAAAAAATGACAATAACACTTTAAGCAATGATGTCAAAAGGCTGAAAAAGAGCATTGCGGAGTATCAGAAAAGGATGGAACAACGTAAAGTTGTCTATGGTCCACGACCAACAGATTATAAGAAAAACATCAATAACAAAGAATGATGTTTAGATATTCATTCTTCGTTATTATTTCTATTTGCTTGTGCTTAATTGATTGCACTGGAGATAGAGATTTATTGAGATGAAGAGGACACAAAGTCTACACAACAAAAAACAGGGTCTTAAGCAAAAGCTTAGACCCTGTTAGGTATTACAGTTAATGTGGGAATGAGAAGAGGTGCCTGGCGGATTCGAACCGCCGTAGACGGTTTTGCAGACCGTTGACTAAGCCACTCATCCAAGGCACCATTTCTTGTTAGCGGATGCAAAGTTAATGCTTTTATTTCTTTCTGCCAAATTTTTCACAATCTTTTTTGTTTTTAATGTCGCGTAAGGCACATCCATCACAACCACGACAAGGATTATTGTCAGCATGGATAGCTTTATAGACACGCCAGACAATATAAGAAACAGACAAAGCAATAATAATATAAACAAAAATAATTTGCATCAAAAATTCTAAAATTTGTGTGCAAATTTATTAGATTTGTCGATAAATCCAAAATAATTTTGGCAAAAATAAAAGAAATGTGTATCTTCGCGCCCAGTATTAACTTTAAAATTCTGCTATCATATATGGAATTGCCAGATTTTATGAAATATGCCAACAAGTTCTCTCAAAGTGAATTTGTAGAAAAAATATCACGCATAGCCAAACGTGCGGGTGCAAAATTGGTCTATGCTGCCCTGATTCTATATTACACGTTAGGTAGCGATAAGATTTCTGTGAAGGATAAAGCTGTTATTATAGGAGCTCTTGGCTATCTGATTAGCCCCCTTGATGTTATTCCTGATGCTATACCCATTGCAGGCTTAGGCGATGATTTGGCCGTACTTATATATGTATTACAGAAAGTATGGGGAGACGTGTCTGAAGAGATTAAACAGAAAGCCCGAGCTAAATTGAACAGTTGGTTTGATGAGGATGAGATAGAGGAGATCAACAATTTGTTTGATAAGGAATAGTTTTTGACGTTATTACAGAGATTTAGATGATTAATAGAGCTAAATATTATTTTGGTTCTACTTATTTTAATTTGTCTTTCCCTGTATAATGTTGACTCTCTCTGAGCCTTGATTTGTTGCTGTTTTGTTAATTACTGTTTATTGTACTGATTCTGTTGACTTATCTCTCTGATCAGGTTGTCTGCTTTCCTGCTTTTGTTGTCCCTTTTCCCGGTTTTGTGGACTTTGTACTGGAAACGTTGACCTTTTCAACTGAGATATATGACTTCGTACTGGATTCGTTGACCCGCGGTGGCGAAGCCCACACCATGAAAAACACTCAGGGGGTGCCCTGCGGCAGGGGGCAGACAGCCCCCGAGAGCTCTCCGGCGGACTTCCACATCACTTTCTGCGGGCCTGTCTGGGTATGTACCTCTGAGGGTGTCTTCATGCCGATGCTGTAGTGCGGACGGGTATCATTATAGAAGAGGATAAAGCCGGATATGCGCTCCAGCGCATCCCCGTACGTCTTGAAGCGGCGTTCACGGTAGACGACCTCAGTCTTGAGGATGCCGTTCACACGCTCTGCCATGGCATTGTCCGTGGGCTTGTAGTCCTCCGTCATGCTGATTCTTATACCATACTTCTTCAGCTCGTCCGTATAGGCGTTGCAGCAGTACTGTACGCCCCGGTCAGAGTGGTGGATGAGTCCCTGCAGCTCATCGGCCGTAGCCTGGCCTGTAGCCATACGCAGGGCCTGCAAGGTGTACTCGGCCTCCAGTGTCGCGGACAGGCACCAGCCCACAATCTTGTGCGAGTATGCATCCGTCACCAGATGCAGGTAACAGCAGTCGTCCACCAGATCAATGTATGTAATGTCACTGACCCAGAGCTGGTTCGGACGGGTGGGAACGAAACCGCGGATAAGGTTCTTGTACCTGCGGTAGCGGTGGTTCGAGTTCGTCGTACAGCGTGGCTTGGGACGCTTCTGCATCAGATGGAAGTCGCGCAGCAGCCTCAGGAACGAGTCTCTGCCCGGCACCCAGCCGCACTGGAACATACGGTTCATCATAAGCCACAGCTTGTAGTAGCCGATGCCGGGGTCCTGGTCGCGGATTACCCTGACGGCATCAACGATACGCATCACACGCAACAGGTAGTCCCGGTCGCGCTTCTGCTTCTGATAATACGCCTGTTTCGTGTGGTCAAGCAGGCTGCAAGAGTACTTGACAGTATAGTCTTTCTTCTCACAAAGGCGCTCTACCGCTTGACCCCAGATTTTTTTCTTATCCGGATACCCTGTTCCTCGGCAATGTCTATCAGCGTGTTCAGTGCATAGTTGCGGTCCTTCTCGAACTGAAGCTGCCTCTCCAGTTTCTGAAGTTGCTTCTGGAGCTGCTCTATAACGGCCTGCTGACTCTCGACGGGCACCTCGGAATCTTTCTTTTCTACGTTTGCCATCTCTACTGCATTCACGTTAATCCGTGGCAAATCTACACATTTTGTTTCAATTTCGTGCGGAGTTAGGTATAAACTTACCCAATTACTGATAGTTTGGACGTTAGGTAGACCATATTTCAGGGCAATCACCTTACGCTCCTCACCACTTTGCAGGTATTCCACTGCGACTGCACGCTTGAAAGCGCGTGCAAAACGTTGACCTTTTCTCATAACTCTTTTTAACTCTTAAGAGGCTTGGCAGGAGTCAACCTATTTCAGGCTAAGACAATAAAAGATAAAATTTTGCAAATCAACAAGTTAGCAAGAGAAAGTTCCCGAAAAGTGCGGTGGCCCTCCTTGATAATCACCGGTGAAAAGCACGAGAAACGCCCGAGAAACGCCCGATGGAGCCACCCTAACTAATTTCTTGTGACTCCTTATAATTCCTGCAACTATTAACTGTTAACTGTACGCTTCTCGCAGCGCCCTCGGGCGCCGTAGAGTAACTTCCGGCGCGTGCCCGAACGCAATATAAAAGCCAAATTAAATAGTTTTTTTTATGCACTTCTTGTGATGGATGTTTTCATGGTTATGTTATTCTTAGTACCTTTGCGGGCTATGGATAAAGAGAGCTATGAAAAACGGAAAGCGTTTGCGGGTGAGAAAAAAACTTCGATGAAACGCCGCATTGTGGGACATGACTATACGCGTCGTGGCATCTATATGGTTAATATGACGGTAGAAGGGCGCAGGCTGCTGTTCGGCTATGTGTATGGTAGCAGAGATGATCCCTGCCTTGAGCTGACGCAGCTGGGCCTGGCTGTCAGCAGATGAATCTGATGGCGATTGAGCAGAGCCGAATGCAGGAAGAGTAAAACTACTTATAAAGCACCTATAACATAAATGATTCTAAAAACGATAGTGGAACAGAACTTACAATGCACTCAGCATAAAAAACAAGTGGACTTTTTTGTTCTGCCCTCGTTTTTTTAGTAACTTTGTCACTTCGTGACGAACTTACAATGCTCTCGGCATAAAAAACAAGTGGACTTGTTTTGTCCTGCTCTCGTTTTTTAGTAACTTTGTCACTTCGTGACGAACTTACAATGCTCTCGACATAAAAAACAAGTGGACTTGTTTTGTTCTGCTCTCGTTTTTTAGTAACTTTGCAACAAGTTGTGAATAAAGCCCATAAAGACCAAACAAATATGAAAACCAGTCATTACATCTGTCTACTCGTTGCGCTCCTTATGTTGCTAACGGCATCGGCACAAAAGCCGGTCCAGGAGGACCTGGTGGTGGTGGCGTACGTGACATCGTGGACGGAGGAGATGCCCGATCCCACCGTGATGACGCATATCAACTATGCCTTCGGGCATGTGAACGACTCGTTCGACGGGGTGAGAATCGACAACCCGGAGCGGCTGCGACGGATTGTAGGACTGAAAAGCAAGAACCCGGCGCTGAAGGTGATGCTGAGCATAGGCGGATGGGGGAGCGGACGGTTCAGCGAGATGGCTGCCACGGAGAAGAATCGCGCCGCATTCGTGGGCGACTGTGCCCGTATCGTGAGCGACTACGGCCTCGACGGCATAGACATCGACTGGGAATATCCAACACAGTCGTCTGCCGGCATCTCATCGTCGCCCGACGACACGGCAAACTTCACGCTGCTGATGCGCGACCTGCGGAAGAAGTTGGGCAACAAGAAACTGCTGACGGCCGCTACGGTATGCGACGCGAGGTATATCGACTTCCGCGCCTGCATAGGATACCTGGACTTCGTGAACGTGATGGCCTACGACATGGCTGATGCGCCGAAACACCACGCCGCACTCTTCCCCTCACCTGTCTCGGGCGGTAAAACGGTATCATCGGCGGTTGACGCGCACTTAAGGGCTGGGGTGCCTGCCGCGAAGCTGGTGCTGGGAATGCCTTTCTACGGGCGCGGACGACGCAACGACATCGGACTGAAACTGTACGATAGGAGAGGCATCCTGCCCAGAGGATACGAGAAGAGATGGGACGACACGGGCAAGGTGCCGTATATCGTGAACCCAAAAGGAGAGCTGGTGAGAGGCTACGAGAACTGCCGCTCGCTGGCTGCCAAATGCCAGTATGTGCTCGACCGCCATTTGAGAGGAGGAATGTACTGGGACTATGCGAGCGACAACAGTCAGGGCGACGAGCGCATGACGCTCTACCTCTCGCTCATGAAGAACAGGAAGGCCACGCTGCCGCCACGCAAGGTGCTCGTACTGGCAGAGAGGGGAGGACTGCATGAGCCGTTCACCGCCCGTGGACTGCGGTGGCTGGAGGACAACAAGGAGAGGCTGAACATGCAGCTGGACGTGGTTAGCTCCGCCAAGAAACTGGCGAAAGACCAGCTCGGCGGCTACCATCTGGTGCTGCAGCTGAACCATCCGCCCTATGCGTGGAGCGAGGACGCACAATGGGACTTCCAGCAGTATATCGACCGTAGCATCGGAAACTATATCGGCTTTCACCATGCCACACTTCTCGGTGAGTTTGACGGGTTCGGGATGTGGGAATGGTTCTCGGACTTCATGGGCGGCATTCGGTTTGAAAACTATATCGAGGAGCGGTGTGACGGCAAGGTGGTGGTGGAGGACCGCCTGCATCCGGTGATGAGCGGCGTCCCCGAGACGTTCATCATCGAGGACGACGAGTGGTACACGTACAACACGAACCCGCGACGGAACGTGCACGTGTTGGCGCATGTCGACGAGGACAGCTATACCGTCAGCACCGGCATCAAGATGGGCGACCATCCGGTGGTGTGGACAAACCCGTGGACAGGAGCAAGGAACGTGTACTTCCAGTTCGGCCACAGCGATCGGCTGTTCGACAATCCCGTGTTCGTCCATTTGCTCGAGAATGCCCTGCGATGGACGCTGGAAGAGAAGTGAGTCAGCAGAGCTGCCGGTGAAAGATTTAAGGCTTAAAGTATAATGATGGGATAGATGGGATGAATGGGAATAATGCAAAGAATGGGATTCACGTCACACAAGACTATCGTCGTGTAACTCCTTGAACTCCCTGACTCCTTGAACTCCTTAGTAGAATTGATTGATATGAGAAAAGTGATAGTATTGTTATTAGTAGTTGTGGTCGGCATCGCCGCCCATGCTCAGCAGGAAGGGGAATATGCCGCCAATTATGCGCGTGCTCCCCGATTCAAGGCGTTGCTGTTCTGGCAGCCAGGAGCCGAGGAGGCACATGTGCAGTTCGACAAGCAGGCAATCGAGTTTTTCCATAAGCTCACCTATGGGGAGGGATGGACGATGGACGTGACGGCATCGCTGGAGGAATACCCCTACGAGCGGTTGAGAGAATATAGCGTTCTCGTGTGTCTGAATGCCGCCCCAGGTGGCAAGGCGCAGAGGGACGCATTTGAGCGATACATGGAGAACGGCGGCGGATGGATGGGGTTCCACGCCTCGGCCTACAACGACCGCGACACCCACTGGCCCTGGCTGAACGAGTTTCTGGGATGCGGGCAGTTCTATTGCAACAACTGGCCCCCACAGCCGGCATTGGTGGAATGTGAACGGGCGGATCATCCCGTGACCGTATCTCTACCCAGTCAGTTTGTCGTCCCGCCCAGCGAGTTCTATCAGTGGCAACCCTCTCCCCGGAAGAACAAGGACGTGGAGGTGCTGGTGAGCATCTCGCCTAAGATGTATCCCTTCGGGTTGAAGGACGTGGTGAAGTTCGGCGACTTCCCCATCGTGTGGACGAACAAGAAATACCGGATGATATACCTGAACATGGGACATGGTGACGAGGGTTTCATCGATGCAACACAACAACTGCTCTTCGTCAACGCCTTCCGATGGGTCGTGAGCAGAGACCCGCAGGGGGATCCGTTTAAGAAGTAGTTTTCAGTTAATAGTTAAAAGTGAGCAGTTAAGGGTTGGGAGGCTTCTATTCACTAATCACTGTTAACTGTTAACTATTTTTCTCATTTCATCAAAAATAAAGATGATTTCTTCACGCTCGAGGAAAGAAACAAGCGGGTTTCTTTCTCACTTATTCAGAAAATTAGTATTTTTGTCCTCTGAATATGAAAGTATGGCAAGTGATAGGTAGGTTGCTGAGGCTTGTGGCAGAGCCTGTGAGGCGCAACTGGGTGTTTTTCCTGTTCATGTATGTGCTGGGTGTGGCATGTGCATGGATAGAGCTGCATCCTTGGGAAAAACTGTATGGGAACGTATGGCTGGAGCTGTTCTTCGACCTATACGTGATTTGTCTGCTGCTGGTCCTGCTGCCCCGTAAGGTGAGCAAGTGGGTGCGTCGACTGCTGACGGTGTTTTTCTACGTTGTTTCGCTTGCCGACGTGTATTGCTTTGTGAAGTTCGGTTCGGTGCTCAATCCCAGTATGCTGATGCTGGTGGGCGAGACGAACGCCCGTGAGACGAGTGAGTTTTTCGCATCGCTGCTGAGTGCCGACGTGGTGTTCAGCAAGGTGGGATGGTTGCTGCTGATTATGCTGGTGCATATCTTGGTGGCCATTGTAGGACATACGAAATGGTGGAAGACTCACGGTCGCAGACAGGACTATCTGGCGCGCTTGAAGCAGCCCTCACGGGGAGACTCGAGTGGTAACCTGTCAACGGGAGTTCTTAGATTAGCCTCCTCGCTGGTGCTCGCCGCCTTGCTGGTTTGGTCAGCTGTCTCCTCATGGCAGAACAAGACGGCACTGTGGCGGCTGATGACGCTCGACACGGTGGGGAAGGTGGAACACGAACTGACGAAGGCCGATTGTGGCAGACAGTATGCGCCGCCCTACCGTCTGGCATTCAGCATCAGGGCCAACCAGTTGGCTGCCCAACAGATAGGGAAGCTGGTGGCTGCGGCAGACAAGGTGGTTGTGGACAGCTGCTCGTATACGACGCCGAACATCGTGCTGATTATCGGCGAGAGCTTCGGCAGGCACCACTCGCAACAGTATGGCTATTTCATGCCGACAACCCCCCGGCAGGCAGAGCGTGAGCGCAGCGGGCTGCTGGTGAAATATACCGACGTGGTGGCACCATGGAACCTGACCAGTTTCGTGTTCAAGAATGTGTTCTCGATGCATGTGGTAGGGCAGGAAGGAGAGTGGTGTGACTATCCCCTGTTCCCGCAGCTGTTCAGGAAGGCAGGCTACCACGTGACGTTCATCACGAACCAGTTCCTGCCGAAGGCCAAGGAGGCGGTCTACGACTTCAGCGGCGGGTTCTTCCTGAATAATCCGGTGCTGAGCAAGTCGCAGTTTGACGAGAGGAACGAGAAACTGCACGTCTTCGACGAGGATCTGATTGCCGACTATGAGCGGCTGAAGGCTCGCCAGGGCGAGCATAACCTGACTATCTTCCACCTGTTGGGACAGCACGTGAACTACCGTGTACGCTGCCCGAACAAAAAGAAGAAATTCCGTGCCGAGGACTATGAGGAGAAACGGCCGGAGCTGACCCTGAAGCAGCGTAAGATCCTGGCTGACTACGATAATGCCACATTGTACAACGACTCGGTGGTGGACCAGATTATCCGCCGCTTTGAGGACAAGGATGCGGTGGTGATCTATATGCCCGACCACGGCGAGGAGGTGTATGAGGGCAAGCGGGGATTTATCTGCCGCAGTCATACGGCAGCCATCGACTACGACCTGGCGCACTATGAGTTCGAGATTCCATTCTGGGTCTACTGCTCCCACTCGTTCGCCGTGAGCCATCCGGAACTGTACAAGCAGATTGTGCAGGCCCGCAGCCGGCGCCTGATGATCGACGCGCTGCCCCACATGCTGCTCTATCTGGCGGGCATCCATAGCAAGGACTACCAGGGGGCGTATAATGTGTTGTGCGACGAGTATGACGAGAAGCGCCCCAGGGTGCTGAAGAACACGGCGGACTATGACAAGCTGACGCCGCCCGTGGGGAAATGAACAGTTAACAGTTAATAGTTAACAACTGATGAGTGAAAGAAAACAGATACTGTCGCGGGCTGAGTGCTCGGCATTGAGGGGAATCGCCATCTTAGGTATTTTCCTGCATAACTATTGTCACTGGCTGAAAGGCATTGTCAGGGAGAACGAGTATACGTTTAATGTGGGCAACAGCGATGGAATGCTATCGGTGCTGGCTCATCCCGACGGGAACCTGCTGCTCCATCTGCTGTCGTTCTTCGGCCACTATGGAGTGCCCGTGTTCTTGTTCCTCAGCGGTTACGGACTGGTGCTGAAGTATGAGAACAGCACGCGCGGCGTTGGAAAGACCGCGCAAGAAGGTCCGCAGGAAGGGAAGTGGTCGTATCTAACAGGCTCGTTCTCGTTCCTGCGCTGCCATTACCTGAAACTGTTCAAGATGATGATTGTCGGATTTGTGGCTTTCACGATGGTGGACATGATAACCCCCGGCAGACATCATTATCAGGTGCTCGACATCATTGCCCAGTTGCTGATGTTCAACAACGTGCTGCCCGATCCCGACCATATCATCTGGCCTGGTCCGTATTGGTTTTTCGGGCTGATGATGCAGTTGTATATCATCTACCGGCTGGTGCTCTACCGTCGTCATTGGGCGCTGACCGTGGGACTCATCGTCGTTTGCTGGCTGTTGCAGATGGGCTGCGACCCGACGGGTGACACTCTGAACCGGCTGCGCTACAACTTTATCGGCGGTATGCTGCCCTTTGGTATGGGACTGCTGGCGGGGCGACTCGCGAGCAACACCTTGCTGCTGACTACAACGCGAAATGTGCTGCTCATGCTGGTTTCCACAGCGCTGGTGGTAGTGCTCAGCCTGAACTATCAGGCGTGGTTCTTTGTGCCGGTGTTTGTGATAACCGCTTCCATCGGACTGGTGAAGATACTGCCCGTTGTGGTGAATAAACGGCTGGAGTGGCTGGGCTCAATCTCTGCCGCCCTGTTTGTGTGTCATCCTATCCTGCGCAAGATTTTCATCCCCATGTCGAACTGGGGAGACGTGTATGCCGGTCTGCTGCTTTACGTTGTCTCGTCGATTTGTGTGGCGTGGGTATTTAAACTACTGATGGACAGAATTCCTAATCCGAAGTAAGAAAGGTTACCGAGATAATACAGAATACATATGAAAGACATGAAATGGGAGAATATCAGCCGGTATCGCGGTGAGTTGATGGGAGCAGCCATGTTGTTTGTGTTGCTCTTCCACATCCCATTGGCGCGTCACGATCCTTTCTTCGGGTTACGGCGATGCGGTAATGTGGGTGTCGACATGTTCCTCTTTCTGAGTGGAGTAGGGCTTTGGTTCTCATGGATCAAGCAGCGGGAGTCGCTGGCAGTCAGCATGAAGGGCGCCTTGACGCATTTCTTCACGAACCGGTATAAGCGGGTCTATCCGGCATGGCTGCTGATAGCCTGCGCCTACTATATTCCGTGCTATCTGCAAGGCAGGGGATACAGCCGCAATGTGCCCGACCTGATTGCCAACATCACCTTCAACTGGAGCTTCTGGCGCGTGGACGACCTGACGTTCTGGTATGTTCCTGCCGCCATGATGCTCTATTGCTTCGCCCCGTTCTACATGGAACTGATCCGCCGTCATCCCGTCTACCGCTGGCTGCCCGTGTTGATGCTGGTGTGGTGCGTGATGGTGCAATGGATGCGACCCATCCATGGATCCGTGGGACACCTGGAGATTTTCTGGAGCCGTGTGCCTATTTTCTTCATCGGAATCAATGTGGGCCAATGGGTGAGGGGAAAGAAGATCGTTGACGGAACAGCGTGGTGGCTGGTGGCTCTGGCCTTTGCCATGACGCTGGGAACGTGTGTTTACTTGGAGCAACAACTGCACGGCCGTTTCCCGCTGACCATCGAACGCTGGGTGTACATTCCGCTGACCATCAGCGGCACGCTGCTGCTCAGCGAGTTGTTCAGCCGGGTGCCTGCGTGGGTGAACCGTGGCTTGAGGTTCGTCGGAATGATAAGCCTTGAGTTCTACCTGATACACGTGCAGTTCGTGATGTACAAGATTACGCCCTACAAACTGGGCTATTGGCCTACGGCTCTTCTGACGTTCGTCATCAGTCTGCCGCTGGCGTGGCTGTTATATAAGCTGACCTCGGCATTGTGGAAAAAGTGTTAGGCAGCCTTGCGCTTGGGGAATCGCATTTTTTTTGCTGTTCGCTTTGGCGTGTTGAGAAAAAAGTTTATCTTTGCAAGATAATGGTTATTGTGGATTGACAGCCGGAAAGAAAATGAAAGATTTACTGCGACTGATACGGCCCAAACAGTGGCTCAAGAATGTGTTCGTGCTGGTGCCCATCTTCTTTAGCGGACACCTGATGGACATGCCATGCCTCTATGCGGGATTGGTCACCTTCGTGGCTTTCTCGCTCATTGCGTCGTCGGTCTATTGTTTCAACGATATTATCGACGTGGAGGCTGACCGCCGGCATCCCGTGAAGTGCAGCAGACCACTTGCTTCGGGTGCCATCACCATGCCGCAGGCATACGGCCTGATGATATTGATGCTGGTACTCTCGATAGGTGCCCTCTTACTCTTGCAAGAGCATTTTTGGAAGGTGCTACTGGTAGTGTTGGGCTACTATATCCTTAATCTGGCTTATTGTGCTGAGTTGAAGCAGCATGCCATCGTGGATGTCTGCATCATTGCCTTTGGCTTTGTGCTGCGACTGCTGGCTGGCGGTTTTGCAACGGGTATTGTGCTGAGCCGCTGGATTGTGCTGATGACCTTCCTCATTACGCTGTTCATGTCGTTCGGTAAGCGGCGCGATGATGTCATCCGCATGAATGACACGGGAGAGGCTCCGCGTAAGAATACTATCCGCTACAATCTGGCATTCATCGACCAGGCCATCACCATCACAGCTTCAGTAACATTGGTGTGCTATATCATGTATACGGTATCGCCCGAGGTTATTGCCCAGTTGCGTACATCCTATCTGTATCTGACCACCGTATTCGTGCTGTTGGGCTTGCTGCGTTACATTCAGCTCACCGTGGTGGATAAGCGGAGTGGTGACCCGACGAAGATTATGCTGCGCGACCGGTTCATACAGATAGACGTTCTGTTGTGGGCCTTGTCGTTCCTGATTATGATTTATGTGTTGTAAGATTTACGCCTTTGACTTCGACGGGACGTTAACGGTGCGCGACACGCTGTTGGCGTTTATAAAATATGCAAAAGGAAACACGCATTTCTTGCTGGGATTCTTGCGCTATGTGCCTCAATTGGTGCTGATGAAACTGGGACTCTATCCCAACTGGCGCGCTAAGCAGCAAGTGTTCAGCTACTTCTTCAAAGGTATGAGCATTGATGACTTCGACAGGCTGTGCCGGCGTTTTGCTGGGGATAACCAACAACTGTTGAGGCCTGATGGTGTAAAGATGATGCAACACGCTTTGCTGGAGGGAGCACGGGTGCTGGTGGTGAGTGCGAGCATAGACAACTGGGTACGCCCTTTCTTTAATGGCGATGTGGAAGTGTTGGGCACACAAGTCGAGGTGGCTGACGGGCGGCTGACAGGCCGTTTCCTTACAAAAAACTGCTATGGGGAGGAGAAAGTGCGCCGCATCCGTGAGCGTTATCCTGACAGAAACGAATATGAACTGATAGCTTTTGGTGACAGCCGGGGCGACAAAGAGATGTTGGACGATGCCGATGAAGCACATTACAAACCGTTTAGATGACCACAGGCGCGAGCAACTGGGCGAGGTGTTCCGCTTTGGCGTTGTGGGTGTGCTGGCCACGCTCATCCAATATGGCGTCTACTGGGTGCTCATCCATTGGCTGAATCCAACCTTGTCGATGACGATTGGCTATCTTGTCAGTTTCCTGTTCAACTTCCTGGCATCTACACACTACACTTTCCGCGTAAAAGCCAATGCGCGTCGAGGAGCTGGTTTTGCATTGTCGCATGCCGTGAACTGGTTCCTGCAGATGGTGACTCTGAATCTGTTCCTTTGGTTGGGTATGAGCAAGCAGTGGGCTCCCATCCCTATGTTCTGCATCTGTGTGCCTGTGAATTTTTTGTTGGTTAGATTCTTCTTAAAGAGAAAATGATGAGAAAAATGAGAGAAGTATTCGGAATCAGACGCGAGGAGCGTTGGGCTGCAGTGGCCGTGTTGCTATTGCTGGTGGCTCTGAATGCTATGGTCATAGCGCGTTATTACGATTTCTTTACACCTTTGCGCGACAGTTATTGGGGCGTGTTCGTGAAGAATTTCTACATTTCGGGTTTTGACCCCATAACCTACGATGTAGTGAGCGAGTGGTCGGCCAAATACAATGTCTACCGCCATCCACTGCTGGCGTTCTTCATGTTCATTCCTTATTTGCTCAACCAAGGCCTGATGTGGCTGACGGGAATCAACTGTGCAGTATTCATCGTGGGGCTGATGTTGGTGTTAAGCGGTTTCTACTCGTTCATTTTCCTTCGCCGTATCTGTCGCGATGTGGTCGGCGTCTCAAATCGGGACGCGTCGCTGTTGTCGTTCTTCTGCTTCTCGTTTGCATATGTGATGATTTCCTCATCAGTGCCCGACCATTTCATCATGTCGATGGCCATGCTGTTGTTGGCACTTTGGTTGTCGGGACGTAAGATAATGGAGAAACGGCAGATGGGTATTTGGCAGACCATCATCTTGTTTGTCTTAACTGCGGGCATATCGCTTAACAATGGCGTGAAGATCTTCCTATCAGGACTGTTTGTCAATGGAAAACGCTTTTTCCGACCCAAGTATCTTGCCTTTGCGGTCATCATTCCCTCATTACTCATCTGGCTTTTCGCCCGTTGGGAGTATAAAGTGTATGTCTGGCCGAAAGAGAAAGCGCGCAACGAGCTCAAGGCTAAACAGAACGCCGAGAAGAAGGCCCGTGACTATCAGGCTTTGGCCGACTCTACGGGTATCAAGGACAAAGCTAAACTCGATTCGGTGTTCAAGGCTGACCAGAATCGAAAGATGTGGGCAAAATACCGCTCCGACCACAAGAAACCGTGGAATATGCATGCCGGGAAGCCCATCAGCAAGGGCGAGTTTATGCGCTGGACCGATATCTCAACGCCACGTTGGGACAGTATGGTGGAGAACTGGTTTGGCGAAAGTTTGCAGTTGCACCGTCAGAATCTGCTGGAAGACACGTTGCGCAGTCGTCCTGTCATTATTTACTACCAGTGGATGGTGAACTATGTGGTCGAGGCGCTCATCGTGTTATTGTTCATATTGGGCATCATCAAGGGATGGCGCAGCAGGTTCTTGTGGCTCGTCATGTCGTATTTCGCCTTTGACCTATTGCTGCATGTGGGACTCGGATTCGGCCTGAACGAGGTTTACATCATGACCGCCCACTGGGCATTCGCCATTCCTATTGCCATTGGCTATGCCCTGAAGGCCTACGGAAGCAAATGGCTGCGCTGGGCTCTGACGGGCGTCACCGCTTTCCTGCTTGTCTGGAACTTGGCGCTTTATGTACAATTCTTATTAGGATAGCCAATGCTGGGAGTATTCAGAATAAAATGTGAGGAAAGACTCGTGGCAGCCATCGTGCTCGTGTTTCTGGTGGCACTCAATGTGCTGGCCATTGCTGGTAATCATTTTGAATTGTTCACCCGCTGCGGAAAGGTTGGCTATTGGAGCCTTTTCTGGAACCATTATTTCGTTTCGGGTTTCGACTGTTACAGTTATATCATATTGTCGCATTGGCGCCCATTATACGTAGCCTATCGTCATCCGCTCTTATCACTGATGCTGTGGCCCCTGTCACAACTCAATAACTGGCTTATGGGTATCACGGGGCATAACTGTGCCGTATTCATTGTGGCATTCTTCCTGATATTGCTGACGTTCTACAGTTTTCTGTTTGTCCGTCGTATTCTGCGTGAAGTGATGGAACTCAAGCGGTATGATGCTACCCTGCTCTCCGTGTTTCTCTTTTCCTTTGCCTATATCACGCTGACAGCCATCGTGCCGGACCATTTCGCCATATCGATGTTTATCCTTACGCTTACGCTGTATGTGGCTGGACGTGACCTTCAGAAAGGACGGCTCATGAAAGGATGGAAAGTAGCACTCTATTATTTCATCGCATCCGGCGTGACGCTCACCAATGGTGTGAAAATATTCCTGGCCAACTGGTTCGTCAATGGTCGTAAGGCATGGCACTGGCGTAATCTGCTTTTCACATTTGCCTTCCCTACGGTCATACTGCTGGGTTGCTATTTCTTTCAGGAGCAGGGCATTGTGGCCAAAGAAATGCAGAAACGACAGTATATCGTGGAGCAAAGAATGAAGAAAGACTCCACGTTCGCTGCACGTCAGAAACTGCAGAAACGGCACAACAACGTGAAGATGAACGAAGGGAAATACATGGACTGTACCTACGAGGACATACCCGTAGGCCGCACAGTCATTGAGAATGTTTTCGGGGAAAGCATCCAACTGCACGACCGCTATCTGCTGAAAGACGTGGGACGTAACCGACCGGTATTCGTCTCCTACAGCCATTGGTGGAACTACGCCATAGAGGCACTCGTCGTGCTACTCTTCTTGGGAGGTATCTGGAAGGGACGCCGGGAGCGTTTTCTCTGGCTTTGCCTTTCATGGCTTGCCTTCGATGCCACCATTCATCTCATCCTCGGCTTTGCCATCATTGAACCCTACATTATGACGGCCCATTGGGCTTTCATCATCCCCATTGCCACAGCCTATCTTTTCAGGTCAGAAAGTGTAAAGCATCTTTGGCTGTTGCGCACGCTGGTCCTGCTGCTCACCGTTTACCTCTTCACCTACAATGGCTATTGGCTCATCAAATTCTTCTGTTAATGCTATGAAAGTTTCTATTCTTGTGCCCGTCTATGGCGTGGAGAAATATATTGAACGCTGTGCCGTCAGTCTCTTCGAACAGACTTACGAAGACTTGGAGTATATCTTTGTGGACGACTGTTCTCCCGATCGAAGCATAGAAATCTTGGAGAACGTGCTGGAACGTTATCCAAATCGGAAAGAGCAGACCATCATTGTTCGTTTAGATAAAAATGGAGGATTAGGTAATGCTCGAAAGGTTTCATTCGAAAAAGCCACAGGCGACTATGTTTCGTTCGTGGATAGTGATGACTTTGTGTCTGTTCGAATGATTGAATTATTGGTAAATAAAGCACGGGAGACAGGTGCCGACGTTATAGACGGTGCCTTTGCATACTATGCCAACGAACAACCCGGTCCAGAGGTGCAGCCCTCCAAGGACTCGCAATCTGTTTATCTGAAGAAAATACTACTTCAGCATGTAGTTACCCACCAGATATGGGCGAGACTCATCAGCTGGAGCTTTCTCGTTGACCAACAACTATTCTATCAGTCTGGCATAAATATGGGGGAAGACTACAGCATGGTGCCTCGCATGCTGCTGAAAGCCCAGTGGACTACAATTGATGATTTGATTTACTTTTACCGCATCGACAGATTGGGCACATTCACAAATGCGAATTCACGCCACCATGTCGTATCGACATTGAAGGCCAATGCCATGGTTGCCAACTATTTCTCACAACACGACACTCAAAATGAATATCGCACGCCACTTCAAATCGGTCTGTTGTTGGCTTTCAGTTCCGGCGGAGAGGCATCAATACCTTATGATGAGATGCAGACATACTGTCCTTATCAACCATCCGGACTATTGTTTAGAAGCTGTCACCGATGGTTACAGAAGGGAGGTTCCTGGCAGTTGGTCAGAGCCTGCTACCGCATCATGAAGAGGCTCTATTGCATCGCATTGAAATTCGCTTAATCAAGAGGAATATGCTTGAACTTTCTGTTTAGGAACCGTAACGCCTTGGAAATCGTTCTTACAAGCGGAAAGACACTATGGAAAGCCGATAGAACAGCAAAGTCGTCCAGCATTTCAGGATGAATGCGAGAGAAACGAAGATAATCATACTTGTAGAAAGGCTCCACCACCTCTTCAATAATACGCTTATTCTCCTTGCGGATGTCCTTCCAATGCTGCTGGCTGAGGCCTCCACCCTCACATATGGCGAGGATCTCAGGAATACATATTACCGTTGTCTTCTCTTTTACCAGCGGCTCAACAACAGACTTCAAGTCAGCTATCAGTCGATAGGATTCGTCAAAGCCATATCGTTGTAAGATCTCTTTGCGGTAATATACGGCCTGATGATTGATACCCATGGAAAGAATATCGTAGAGCGACATCCGCGGTTTTACCATTCTGACCTGTCCACCGTAGCTCTCACCACCTAAAATGATATCGCCATCCGAGCCATTTACCATCGAAAGCACGTTGCTTCCGGCAAATACATCTCCGGCATTCATGAAGACGACATAGTCGCCCGTGATAAACTTTATCCCTTTATTCATGGCATTGTAGATACCCGTATCTTTCTCTGATACAAATTGGGTGACAATATCCTTGTTGGCTGCCAAAACATCCTTGGTGTTGTCTTTACTGGCGCCATCAATGACTATAGTTTCTTTCTGCTCATAATCAAGCTTGCGGATGCTTTGCAACGTCTTGTTCAGACCGTCGGCATTATTACGGGTAACAACAATGATAGTGTATTTCCTCATTCTTCTCTTCTCTTTTTCTTCAAAAACATCAGACATTCATTGAGTATCTCTGCACCCAAAAGTTTCATAATCAGGAAATAAAGTGTGGCGGCTATCCCTACACGCAATAAGAACAATAACCAACTGCTGTCCGTCCAACATGTGAGGAACCTGGTCGCAACCATGACGGTTAAGGCAACTACACAGAAAGGTAGTATATCCTTGCCTGCATCCAACAATGGAATACGAAGTGCCTTCTGTGTCTGCCAGTGCCACACCAGCAGGTAGAAAATATTCAATAATGTGTAAGCTGCTACCATCACCGTGATGCCTTTGGGGGCAAAAATCAAGACCAAAGCTATTTGCAAGATAATCTGCACAGCGCTGCACCACAGATAGATGTCTGATCGTCCCTTGCTGATAACCATGTTCTGATAAACAGCATAGAGGGGTAGGAATGCGCCTCCCACACATAGAATCTGGAGCAAAGGTACGCATTCAAGCCATTTGGGACCTACGGTAATCAGGATAAACTCACGGGCCACCAACGCCAATCCCAGCATGGCGGGGAAAGAGAGAAAGGCGGTGAAGCGCAACATCTTGCGAAATACCCTTACCTCACGTTCTTTGTCCTCATCAATCTCTGCCATCACGGGCTGAGCCACCTGCCCGATGGTTCCCGTTACCAGTGAGTGGCCCATCGTGTTCCATTTGTTTGCCTGTGAGAAGTTTCCGACGGCATGAATGGGAAACATACGGCCGAAGATGAATGTAAGAATGTTCTGCGAAATGGTAGTCAGAATCTTCGTACCCAATAGTTTTACGGCAAAAGGAAACATCTGGCGCACTGGACAGAAGTCAATTTTTAATGACGGGCGCCACTTGGAATAATGCAGGCGGACAAGATTCACTACCGAAATGAAGATCACCTGCTGCCAAGCCAATGACCAGTAGGCATAGCCTTTCCAAGCCAGAAAGACAGCCACCGAACCTGAAACAATCAATCCCAGCACACCAGCCACAGCCTGTTCCTTCACCATGAGGTTCTTGGACAGATAAGCACTGTGGACAATGCCCAAAGAAGAGATGAGAAAAGACAGGAATATAAAGCGTGACACATCCGTCAGCTTGGGCTGGTGGAAGAACCATGCAATAATCGGGGCTGCTAGAAACAGAATGACATACATCCCCACACTCATCAACACATTAAACCAAAACACGGAGTTATAATCCCTGTCTGTAGACCGTTTGATATTGATGAGAGCCTGCGTGAATCCCGCACTTTGTAGGTCACCGGCAATAGCAGTGAAAATAGCCAACACACCAACAATACCGTAATCCGCAGGAGTAAGCAAACGGCCGAGAAAAATGCCGATAATGAGATTCAGCACCTGCATGGTGCCGTTGTTCAGCATACCCCAGAAAAGCCCGCGAGCAGTTTTCTCTTTCAGCGTTTGTTCAGCCATAACTTTGCAAAAGTAAGGAAAAACGTTTGAAATGCCAAATAATTGTCGTACTTTTGCAAAAAATAAAGAAATCCCATGCGCCCGATAAAAGACATACAGGAATTGCGGAACATCCAGATGGCTATTCTCGACAACGTACATCAATTCTGTGAGCAGCATCAACTGCGCTATTTCCTTTCCAGTGGCACCCTCATTGGAGCTGTCCGCCATAAGGGCTATATCCCCTGGGACGATGACATCGACATTTATATGCCCCGAGCCGACTACGAGCGTTTCCTGCAAAGCTATCAGGATCCGCAAGGCATTTTCAAGGCTATTGATCCCAGCCGGGAGTCAGATTATTACTACACCTTTGCCAAAGTCATCGACACTCGCACCCTCATGATAGAAGATGAGACGAAAGGTTTTGAAATCGGTGTTTACATGGACATTTTCCCTGTTGACTACGTGACCGACGACCTAAAGGAGAGGGAGAGAATCTTCAAGCGCAAACGTCTGCTCTACAAAATACGGCGTTGCAAGATTTCCAAGCAAAACCCGTTGTATTCGCGCCTGGCTTACTTTTGTTATCGCTCGCTGCCCATCAGCCTTTCCACTACCAACAAGATGATTCGCAAACTGATCGTCAGAAAGGAGTCTACTGCCACCGTATGCAATATGACCGAGGCTGGCCCCAAAGTCAGTGGCTGCTTCCCTGCCACCGACATTGCCACTTCTGTGGATATAGAATTTGAGGGAAAACTCTACAAGACAATGGTAGGTTATAGAGATTATTTGGAGCGAACTTACGGCGACTATATGACATTACCGCCCGTGGAGCAGCGCGTTACTCATCAGTTCGAGGCTTATTGGCGGTAGAATCAGACCCAGACTTTCTTGTTCTGTCTACTCATCTCAAACTGTGGACATTTCTTTCGGGCTCTCTCGTAAATCTTTGTGGCAAAGACAATGTCGTGCAAAGCAATACCGTAATTGTAGCTTAGGATGCGCTCGTCATCGCTGGTACGGCCGGGGTTCTTTCTCTGTAGAACATGATGTATTTCGTCGTACTGACGGAATCGGCTAAAATACTTGAATCGTTGTATTTGCCCGGTATCGTCTCCAAACACTTTGTCAAAAAACAAATCGCAGTTCTGGAATCCTCTTACGTGTACGGGAATCACTGTAACACCCTTCTTGAACAGACTGTCATCGGGGAAGAGCAATTCAGTGGCTACGGTAACACATGAGATAATAACATCAGCCTCTGCTGCGAACTCTCTCTTGTCGTCAATAATCTCGAAGGAAACATTGCTATATTCCTTAAAACGCTCGATGAATCTCTCTGCCTGGTCTTTGTAACGCATCAGCCGGATGATTACGGGCTTCCCCTTCTGATTTTCAATCAAACACAAAGCTACAGCTCTTGCAATGTTTCCAAGACCGATCATCGAGTATGTGTCAACACCCTTGTGCTTAAAAATCTCTGCAGCTAACGCAGCCACGGAACCCGTTCTCATCGCTGTAATCCAGTCACCGTCCATAACAGCTAATAGGGCACCAGTAGTCGCCTCATACAAGTAAATGGTACTTTGCAAGGTTGGCTGCTGGCCCTCAATACGACTCACAATCTTGATACCAAAATATTTTTTCCCGTCTTTGTCGGGGAGCAGACAGGGCATTGAGGTAATAAAGTCCTCTCCTTGGGGAAGTACACTGAGTTTGGCAGGCATCTGGGCATCATCCTTCATCATGAATCCTTCCTGAACCCATTCCATGCATTCTGAGGGCCTGATGTGCAGACTGTCTATCAGTTCCTGTGGGATGACCGAGACGAAATTGGACATAGTTGTTCTTCTTATATCAATTTTTTTAATGCTTCTGTCAGCCTCATGTTGTCCTCATGGTTGCGAATGGCAATACGCATATATTGCTTGTTTGGGTTGAGACCGGTTTTACCGCTGCAATCGCGCGTCAGGATATTGTGTTGTTTCAGCATGCGCACTACAATCTCGTTGGCAGTGTATGGGGGCAGTACCTCACATAGGAAATAGTTGGCTTGTGTGGGGAACACGCGTATGAAAGGTATCTCTCGCAAGTGGCGCTCAAAGCTGTCGCGTTCCTCAACAAATCTCGCACAAGCCTTCTGGTAGTCCTTCTCATGTTTGTTGTAGATTTGCATGAAGAACTCAGCAAATGAGTTCAGGTTCCAAATAGATACCTCTTTTTTCATGCGTGCAATCAGTTCCTTGTCGGCAGAGGCCAGAATACCTAACCGCAAACCTGGTACACCGTAGCTCTTAGAGATACTCTTCATAACCACCAAGTTGGGATAAGTCTCCAGTATTTGGTCGCTGAGTAGTGAGTTGGTCGCATAGTCGGTGCTAAAGTCGACGAAGGATTCGTCAACTACTAATCGGATACCAAGTTCCTTACTCCATTGGGCGAGACGCAGCACGTCGGCCTTGGGAATAAAGTTGCCCGAGGGATTATCAGGGTTGATGAGCATCAGCTGGCAGATATCCTTGTCATTGAAGAATGCCATCAGGTCGTCAGCCGTATATCGGTATTCATCATTATGTGGCACGAAGGTCACCTGCTGTTCTTTATCGTAGCGGTTAGGATACTCCTCGAAGGTAGGACGGATGAATCCCGTCTTGCCTTGCGAACTCTCCATTAATATCTTTATCAGTTCAGCGGCTCCGTTGCCAGGGATGAGGTAGTCTTCGCTCACACCAAAGCACTTGCTGGCGATGAGCGTGTTCACCTTCATGCCTGATGGATATTCCGTCAACAGTGTGTCGAAGTTGGCGCGCAACTCGTCCTTGAGCCGTTGTGTCGGGAAATATGGGTTCACCAGATAGCAGAAGTCCAGCATCTGTGGGAAACGCCAATAGCCACCAAAGCGCCCGTAGTATTTTCGCAACACGTCTTTCTCGTCGGCGAACAGGGCCTCGGCGATGTCCAGGTCCTGCTTGTCGTCAATCTCATACCATCGCTCATTGCCTATGGGAAGTGCCTTCATGTCGTGGCTGTTCACCAATGAGATAATGCGCAGCACGTTCTCATAATACTCGTTGTTACCTACAGCCTTGGTGTAGGCCTCCAAGAACGGCACGTACTTTGTCTGCGAGAAAGTCTTGCTGAACTTATAGATGTTCACCGTCTTGTAATACGTGGCGGCATCCTGGTAGCTGAATGCGTCTTTCGAGATAAAGTTCACGATATGCCGGTCCTCGTCGATACGCACCATTGTCCCGTCCATCCACGATTCATACTTGGCAACGAGAGCCACGTTGGGATCCTTATCATCGGCAACCATTCGAACAAGTTGGTCGCTGAATATCAGGTCGCTCTCTATGAGTAGCGTGTCGTCCTCTTGCAGCTGTTCTTTCACCAGCGAGAGTGAGTAAATGTTGTTCGTCCTGTCGTATATCGGGTTCTCGGCATACTCGATGTTCAGCTTCCCCGCATAGCGGTCGCCGATATGGTTGATAAGGTTTTCTCCCTTGTAGCCCACAACGATGAGCACACGCATCAGACTCAGTTGCGACAATTGCGTCAGCAGCCGGTCAATCAGTCGTACACCGTTCACTGGAACCATGCACTTCGTATTCTCTTTTGTCAGTTCTCCCAATCGGCGGCCCATACCTGCCGCCAAGATAATTGCCTGCATAACAAAACCTTTATATGATGCATGCAAAGATATACATTGTTTCCCAAATACCCAAATTATCGCCCGTCTTTTTATGTTCTTCCCTTTCTGTCCGAGCCGGTGGTTCTCTCAGCAAACGACATGAATTGGCATATGCATATGTGCGGTTTTGGTGGCAGTAATCCGCTTGGTGTCAGTCGCATGGAAGTCAGTGTCTAAGACTGTGGGGCAGATGGTAGGGTGTGCTGACACATGAAAAGCTCCGATGTAATGTTAAATAATCGTAAATATTTTTGCTTGTAAAGGTGGTAATTCTGTTTATCTCAGATAAATATAGTACCTTTGCAGTCCGAAATTATAGTGGGGCCAAACAAGAACCCCCGAGGGCAGTGTGTAAATAGCGGCCTACCGCCTGAAGTTCAGGCAGTCGTCGTGGTTTGTGAATCGCTGCTCACTGGCAGACGGAGAGTCTGCTCGTTTCCAGGTACGTAAAGCCAGGCGCAATCGGATGGCGACATATCCGCAAAAACGTTTTTTATTTATTTAATCAAACAAATGGACACTTTAAGTTACAAGACTATTTCCGCTAACAAGGAAACAGCGAAAAAAGAGTGGGTAGTGGTTGACGCTACTGACCAGGTTGTTGGTCGCCTTGCTTCAAAGGTTGCTAAGCTGATTCGCGGAAAGTACAAGCCAAACTTCACTCCTCATGTGGATTGTGGAGACAACGTTATCATTATCAATGCCGCAAAGGTGATTTTCACCGGCAAGAAGGAGACCGACAAGGTGTACACCCGCTACACAGGCTATCCCGGTGGACAGCGCTTCAACACTCCTGAGCAGTTGCGCAAACGCCCCGATGGTATGGACAAGATTCTGCGTCACGCCGTGAAGGGTATGCTCCCGAAAGGTCGTCTGGGCCGTCAGCTCATCGACAACCTGTATATTTACAACGGCACCGAGCACAAGCACGAGGCTCAGCAGCCCAAGGCAATTGATATTAACCAGTATAAATAAATAAGGTAAGATGGAACAAATTAACGCAATCGGTCGTCGTAAGAGCTCAGTAGCTCGCGTTTACCTGACAGAAGGAACTGGTAAAATCACGATCAATAAGAAAGATATTACGCAATATTTCCCATCAGCCATTCTGCAGTACGTGGTGAAACAGCCACTGGACTTGCTGGGTGTTGCTGAGAAGTTTGACATTAAGGTAAACCTCTATGGTGGTGGTTTCACTGGTCAGAGCCAAGCTCTGCGTCTTGCCATTGCCCGCGCACTGGTGAAGGTGAATGCTGAGGATAAGAAAAACCTGAAGGACCACGGATTCCTGACTCGCGATGCTCGTGAGGTTGAGCGTAAGAAACCAGGTCAGCCGAAGGCTCGTCGTCGCTTCCAGTTCAGTAAGCGTTAATATTCAATTGACCACAGACAATTGGATAAACTGGACATGTTTAGTATCTAAACTGCTGAGACTCTGATAGCCTGACAGGCCGAAAGGACAGGGCTGATGATTACTCAGTGGCTGATCTGAACAAGATTAAAAAAGAAAGTAAACAACAAACAAAAGTAAAAACAAAATGTCAAGAACAAATTTTGACCAGTTGCTCGAGGCCGGCTGTCACTTCGGTCACCTCAAGCGTAAGTGGAATCCCGCCATGGCTCCCTACATCTTCATGGAGCGCAATGGCATTCATATTATCGACCTGCACAAGACCGTCGCCAAGATTGACGAGGCTGCTGAGGCTATGAAGCAGATTGCCAAGAGCGGCAAGAAGATCCTGTTCGTGGGTACCAAGAAGCAGGCTAAGGACGTTATCGCAGAGAAGGCTACCAGCGTGAACATGCCTTATGTTATCGAGCGTTGGCCGGGCGGTATGCTTACCAACTTCCCGACAATCCGCAAGGCCGTGAAGAAGATGGCCAGCATCGACAAACTGATGAGCGATGGTACTTACAGCAACCTCTCGAAGCGTGAGATTCTGCAGATCAGCCGCCAGCGTGCTAAGTTGGAGAAGAACCTTGGTTCTATCGCCGACCTGACCCGTCTGCCCAGCGCTGTGTTCGTAGTGGACGTAATGAAGGAGAAGATTGCCGTGAAAGAGGCTAACCGTCTGGGTATCCCCGTGTTCGGTATCGTTGATACTAACTCTGATCCTAACGACATCGACTTCATGATTCCTGCCAACGACGATGCTAAGGACTCTGTAGAGGTGATTCTGAATGCTTGCTGCGCCGCTATCGCCGAGGGTCTTGAGGAGCGTAAGGCAGAGAAGGCTGACGAGAAGGCTGCTCAGGCTCAGAACGAAGGTGAGGTTGAGGAGAAGCCACGCCGCGCACGTAAGGCCCGCAAGGAAGAAGAGGCACCTGCCGCTGCTCCCGTTGCTGAGGAAGAGGCTCCCGTAGCAGAAGAGGAAGAGGCTCCCGCAGCTGAGTAATAACAAGATTACGTAATAACGAAAAAACAGAGAAAACTATGGCTATTTCAATTGAGGATATCAAAAAGCTTCGTGCCATGACTGGTGCCGGTCTGGCTGACGTAAAGAAGGCTCTGACCGAGGCAGAGGGCGACTTTGCCAAAGCTAAAGAGCTGCTCCGTGAGCGCGGTCTGGCTATCGCAGCCAAGCGCAGCGACCGTGAGACTTCTAACGGTTGTGTACTTGTAAAGTCTGTTGAGGGCTTTGCTGCTATGATCGCCTTGAAGTGTGAGACAGACTTCGTTGCCAATGGCGCCGATTTCATCGCTCTGACCCAGACCATTCTCGACGCTGCTATTGCCAACAAGTGCAAGAGCCTAGACGAGGTGAAAGAACTTACTTTGGCTGACGGCCAGAAGGTGCAGGACGCTGTTACACAGCGCTCGGGTATCACTGGTGAGAAGATGGAGCTCGACGGCTACCTGACTCTCGAAGGTGAGAACATCGAGGTTTACGACCACATGGGCAAGCACACTCTGTGCACTATGGTCCAGACCAACAAGCTTGCCGCTGACGCAGGTCACAAAGTGGCTATGCAGGTTGCTGCCATGAAGCCCGTTGCCCTGAATGCAGAGAGCGTTTCTCAGGAGATTCTCGACGAGGAGTATAAGACCGCTGTTGAGAAGACCAAGCTCGAGCAGGTGGAGAAGTATGTTGAGGTCGTGCTGAAGAAGGCAGGTATCAATCCTAACCTCGTTGACTCAGAGGATCATATCGAGAGCAACATGGCTAAGGGATGGCTCACTCAGGAGCAGGCCGACGAGGCTCGCAAACTGAAGGAGCAGGCTGCTGCCGAGAAGGCTGCCACACTGAACATGAACATGATTGAGAACATTGCCAAGGGTCGTGTTCAGAAGTTCCTGAAAGAGAACTGCCTGGTTGACCAGGAGTTCCAGTTCGGCGACGGCGACAAGGCTACTGTTGCTCAGTGGCTCGCCCGTCAGGACAAGGAGCTGAAGGTTGTTGACTTCAAGCGTTTCACACTTGTAGCAGACTAATCCTCTTCTCAGAAGAAAGAGTTCAGGAGTTACAGGAGTTCAGCAGATACTCTTGTAGCTCCTAAATTTTTTCTAAATTATCTAGAATATCTAGAGAATCTAGAATGACTAGAATATCAAGATTATCTAGAAAATCTAGACCATCTGGATTTCCTAGAATCCCCCTCCCTTAACAAATAAAACCAGCTGACGATGAAAATATTTGCCATTGGCATGAATTATGCCGAGCACACCACAGAGTTTAACAACATTATGCTCCTAGAAGAGAAGAAAGAAAGGAAGACGGTGGAGCCTGTTATCTTCACCAAGGCCGACTCTGCCTTGTTGAAAAGCGGAAAGCCCTTTTTCATACCCGACTTCATGGGGCGCATTGACTATGAGACTGAGCTGGTGGTGCGTATCTGCCGCTTGGGGAAGAATATCCCCGTGAGGTTTGCCCATCGTTACTACGACGCGGTGACTGTCGGCATCGACTTTACGGCACGCGACGTGCAGAGGCAGGCAAAAGAGCTGGGACGCCCATGGACAATTGCGAAAGGCTTCGACGGGTCGGCTGCCATCGGTGAGTGGGTAGACAAGGAGAAATTCCTCGACATTCAGGCCTTGCATTTCCATCTCGACATTAACGGGAACACCGTTCAGGAGGGTTGTTCGAGCGACATGCTCTACACAGTGGACGAGATTATTGCCTATATCTCGAAGTTTTTCACGTTGAAGACGGGCGACTTGCTTTACACGGGTACACCTGTCGGTGTAGGCCCCGTACACATCAACGACCATCTTGAAGGATGGATTGAGGAGCGCAAGGTACTCGACTTTCATTGCCGTTGAGGCAATAAGCAGGGCATCTTTACGTTATCATTACAATGGAAAGAGTCCGAAGACTCATCATCGCCGCGGTTCTTTTGTTCCTCTGTACGTTTGCAGAGGCACAAAGGTTCTTCAACCTCACAGCTAATGAGGTGCGGATAGACTCTGTACTACCGAGTTTCGTTTGTTCCGTTCCATTGGGTGCAAACTATCAAGATTCTGTTTATACCGTCAGCATCGCCTATCCTGAGTTCATCAAGATGGGAAGCGAAGATGTGGCCATGCTCCAGACACTTATAACTGAGCCTCTGCCCGAGATGCCTGTCATCAACCAGTTCGTAGCCGTTGACCGCAAGTGCGGCTCGCTTGAAATATCCTTTGTTCCGCTGGTCTGCCGCAACGGACAGTACCAGAAACTGGTCAGCTTTATGGTTGACGTCAAGGCAAAGGCTGTCAGCAAAGCGAGGAAAGCACAGCCAATGACACGCGCAGGAGGAGCGGGCGGACGCTACGCCGACCATTCAGTACTGGCAACTGGAAACTGGGCCAAGATACGGATTCCGGCTACCGGTATTTATCAGCTTACCGAGTCGCTCATTAAGAAGGCAGGATTCACCAATCTCAGCAAAGTAAGGGTGTTTGGTTATGGAGGAGAACTACAACCCGAGGCGCTGACCGGCGACTATCTGCTTGGGACGGACGACCTTCAGGAGGTTCCCACATGTACAGTTGGTGGTAGAAGACTGTTCTTTGGCAAAGGACCTATATCATGGTCCTCGGCAACCTCGCCCGTGCGTACGCGCAATCCTTATTCAGATTATGGCTACTATTTCATCACGCAAGACGAGACAGAGCCTTTACAAATAGATAGTGCCGCGTTTGTCAGCAGCTATTATCCCTCTTATGAAGACTATCATGTGCTCCACGAGAACGATGAGTATGCTTGGTATGAGGGTGGGCGCAACCTTTATGAGAGCGCAAGCATTGCCGGCGGCCAGTCGAAAACTTATACACTACAGACGCACGGCCAGTCACAAAACGGTACTGTGCGCGTGGTTCTGACGAGTAACGGAACCGCAAGTGCTAATGTGGAGTTGAATGGCGAGCAGCTGGGCATTCAGACAATGTCGGTCAGCGGCAATTACGACCATGCTACAGAGTCGGCCGTCAACTACGAGGTCAGTAACCTACAGGCGGTGAATGAGCTGAGAATATCGCCGTCAACGGCCTCTGCTTCCATCCGCGTTGACTATATCGCCATTGCACTCGAGAAGCCGAAACCGTTAAGTCTGGCTACGCAATCGTTCGATAGTCCCGAATATGTTTACAACATCACCAATCAAGACCATCATGGCGACGGAGCTTGTGATATGGTTATCATCGTTCCTCTGACAGGAAAGCTGACAGCCCAGGCCGAACGTATCAAGCAGATGCATGAGGAGCGCGACGGATTGAGCGTGCGAATCGTACCTGCCGATGAACTCTACAATGAGTTCTCGAGCGGCACGCCTGACGCCAATGCCTACCGCCGCTACATGAAGATGCTGTACGACCGGGCACAGACTGATGACGAAATGCCGAAGTATCTGATGCTCTTTGGCGATTGTGCTTGGGACAATCGCATGCATTCTACTGCATGGACAGGCTATTCGCCCGACGATTTCCTGCTCTGCTATGAGAGTGAGAACTCGTTCAGCAGCACCCAGTGTTATGTGTCGGAAGACTATTTCTGTCTGTTAGACGATGGCGAGGTGCTTGTCACCAACGGCAGCTATCGCGGTAAGCCCGACATTGCCGTAGGCCGTTTTCCTGTACGTAATGCTGATCAGGCTAAAGTGATGGTCGACAAGACGCTTGCATACGTGGAGAATCGGAATGCGGGCAATTGGCAAAACACAATTATGTTCATGGGTGACGACGGAAACAGCAACCAGCACATGATTGATGCCGACAAAGCAGCCGGTATCGTAGCTGAACTGAACCCGGGTATGGTGGAGAAGAAAGTGATGTGGGATGCTTACACCCAGGAGGTATCATCAACAGGCGCCACCTATCCTGAAGTAACCAAAGCCATCGTGCAGCAGCAACAGGCAGGAGCCCTTCTGATGGACTATTGCGGACACGGCCGTGCCGACCAACTGTCGCACGAGATGGTTGTCGGACTGAGCCACTTTGAGAACTTTTCCAACCAGAATCTGCCTTTGTGGATTACTGCCTCGTGCGACATCATGCCTTTTGACAGTCAGACCGACAATATCGGTGAGGCCGCCGTACTGAGCGAGAAAGGCGGTGCCATAGCTTTCTTTGGAACAACGCGCACCGTATATCAAGACCGCAACCAACTGATAAACAACGCTTTCATACGGAATCTCTTCACACCCGTAAACGGCACGTATATCACCATCGGAGAGGCACAGCGAAAGGCTAAGAATGATCTTGTGGACGGATATGTCTACGACCCATACAATCCAAGAAATCCGAAATACGACGTAACCCAAAACAAGTTGCAATACTCGCTTCTTGGCGACCCTGCTCTTCACCTGAATATTCCTACGCTGAAGGTTGTGGTTGATGCTATTAACGGTGAGGCGGTAACCGGAACCAGTATGGCAACCCTGAAGGCAGGCTCTGTAGTTACCGTGAAGGGACATGTGGAGTCAGACGGGCAGATGCTGAGTGACTTCAACGGTACGGTCACGGCCACCGTGCGAGACTCAGAGGAAGAGATTACGTGTAAGTTGAATAATACCTCGGCAGACGGGGCACAGACAGCCTATACTTATAAAGACCGTACGAAAGTGTTGTTCAACGGCTCCGACGAAGTGAAGAGCGGCCAGTTTACCTTTAGCTTTGCTGTTCCGATGGACATTAATTATACCGACGGCACGGGACTTGTCAACCTCTTTGCTGTCAGCAGCGACCACCAGCGCTCAGGCAACGGCTATTGTGAGCGGTTCAAGGTAGGTAGTACAGACACGATGAGCAACGACTCTATCGGTCCTTCTGTCTACTGTTATCTGAACTCGCCTTCGTTTACGAACGGCGACAACGTGAACAGTACTCCTTATTTTGTAGCTGAGATTACCGACAAGGACGGCATCAATACCACAGGAAACGGTATCGGGCACGACCTGGAACTGACGATTGACGGACTGACAGCTATGACGTACAACCTGAACGACAATTTCCAATACGACTTCGGCAGCTATACAAGCGGTACGACCTATTACAGCATTCCGCAGCTCCCGGCCGGATACCACCGTCTGACGTTCCGCGCATGGGACGTTCTGAACAATTCAACCACCACGGAACTGACATTCAATGTGGTGCGCGGGCTGGAGCCCAACTGCTTCGGAGTGAGTTGTACCAAGAATCCTGCCACCAGCGAGACCACCTTCATTATCAGCCACGACCGTACGGGCAGTCAGTTGGATGTGGAATTTGAGGTGTTCGATTTTGCAGGAAGGCAACTATGGCGGCATAACGAGAGCGGTGTGCCTGCAACGGGTACCTACACGCTGAACTGGAACCTCACCACTGACGGCGGAAGCCGCCTGCAGACAGGTGTCTATCTCTACCGCGTGCGCATCAGCAGCGATGGCAGCTCACAAGCCTCAAAGGCACAGAAATTAATCATTATAAGCAATAAATAAGGCACATATACGTTCATAAATAGTAATGAATAAAGAATTTAGACGTTTTTCAAGCATAGTTGTCCTGTTGTTGAGCGTCATAACAGCCATAGCGCAGGATGACAAATCAGAGATGTTCAACCCTGTGAACTACTCTGTTACCTCTCAGATGATTGCACCGGATGCGCGAGCTGCCGGTCTGGGTGATGTAGGTGCTGCTACAGACCCTGATGTGAACTCGCAATTCTGGAATCCCGCGAAGTATCCGTTCACCATCAGCCGCGCAGGAGTAGCCCTGAACTACACTCCCTGGCTGCGCCAGCTGGTAAGTGATATCGACCTCGCCAACATGACGGGTTACTACCGTATTGGCGACTACAGCGCTATCTCGGGCTCGCTGCGCTATTTCTCGCTCGGAGAGGTGATGACCAACTGGAACGGTGGTGACGACTATTCGAATGCCGAGACCATCAACCCTTACGAGATGTCACTGGATGTGGCCTATTCGCTGATGCTCAGCGAGAAATTCTCGATTGCTGCCGGATTGCGCTGGATATACTCCGACCTCACTTACGACTACCACGACGACACATCACCCGGTTCGGCATTTGCCGCAGATATCGCCTGTTATTACAACAACTATCTCACGTTGGGCAGCCGCGAGTGTCAGCTGGGAATAGGTATGAACATCAGCAATATCGGTAGTAAGATCTCGTTTGGCGGTGACGATAACAGCGAGTTTATCCCGACAAACTTGCGTCTGGGTGCCGCGCTCATGATTCCTGTCGACGAATACAACCGTTTCACCATTGCCGCTGATGCCAACAAACTGCTGGTTCCCACCTATCCCAAGCGTATTGACGACGAGGCTGAGGAGGATTATATCTCACGCGTTCAGCGCGACTACTACGACATCAGCTCCATCCGTGGTATCTTCAAGAGTTTCAGCGATGCGCCTAATGGATTCAAGGAGGAGATGCAAGAGATTCAGTGGAGTATCGGTGGCGAGTATATCTACCACGACCAGTTCTCCATTCGTGCCGGTTATCATCATGAGAGTGCCAACAAAGGTAACCGAAAGTATTTCACCGTTGGTGCCGGTTTCCGCATGAGCGTGTTCTCACTTGATGCCGGATACGTTATTGCGACAGCCAAGAGCAATCCGCTCGATCAGACATTGCGTTTCTCTTTGTCGTTCGATATGGACGGAATCAAAGATTTGTTCCACAGGAAATAATACAAACCCCACTTACGTAATGAGAATAAGGGTAGGATTCGGATACGATGTCCATCGGCTGGTAGAGGGCCGTGAATTGTGGATGGGCGGCATTAAGATTGACCATTCTTTAGGCCTTTTGGGCCATAGCGACGCCGACGTGTTGCTGCATGCTGTATGCGATGCCTTGTTGGGAGCTGCAAACATGCGCGACATTGGTTATCATTTCCCCGACACAGCTGCTGAGACCGACGGTATGGACAGTAAGATTATCCTGCGTGACACCGTTGCTCTGATAGCCACAAAAGGCTATCGGCTGGGCAATATCGACGCTACCATCTGCGCTGAACGGCCCAAGATGAATCCGCACATACCTGCTATGAAACGCTGTATGGCTGAGATTATTGGTTGCGAGGAGGAAGATATTTCCATCAAGGCAACTACGACAGAGCGCCTGGGCTTCACAGGACGCGAGGAAGGCATCTCCGCCTACGCCACCGTATTGATAGAGAAAGACTTTTAATCCCCTTTATTATGAAAAGAACAGGTTGGGCAGCTCAGAAAGAGTTGCCTCCTGAGGGCATCGCTTTCTCGAGGAAGTCATCAGCCTCGCAGGAGGTATCTTTAGCCTCACAGAAGGCAACTCTAGCCACGTAGGAGGCAACTCTAGCCACGTAGGAGGCAACTCTAGCACTATAGAGGGCAACTCTAGCTTTATAAAGAGCATCTTTTAAGCACAAAAAACAAACGCTGACACTCATCAACGAGCACCAGCGTTCTGCCTATGTTTAACTAAAAATCCTTTTCAAATTAAATGGGAGCCTCACGGTCCACCATTGTCATCCTTAAACAAAAGCAATCTTGTTAAACTTACCTTAAATCTAAATAACTAAAAACCTAAATCTATTACTACTAACCTAAACAATCTATTAACCTTTTGACGATGCAAAGATACAACGATTTTCCATATCCCGCAATAGTTTTTACTCATTTTATTCATTTTTAGGCTTCTTTCTTGACCTAAATCAACACGTTGTGTGCGATAACAGTGAATAAAATGCATTTTTTTTTGTCTTTTTCCTTTTTTAGCTGTACCTTTGTTTTCTAATCAATTTTAGCGCATGAGAGTACTGATTGTAAATACAAGCGAGAAGACTGGAGGCGCGGCTGTGGCTGCGAATCGGTTGATGGAGGCGCTGAACAATAATGGCGTGAAGGCGAAGATGCTCGTTCGCGACAAAGAGACTGACAGCTTGTCCGTAGTAGGGCTGCGCCCTTCTATGTGGTCCCGGTGGCATTTCCTATGGGAGCGATGGTGCATCTTCTGGCATCTGCGCTTCTCACGCAAGCATCTTTTCGAGTTGGACATTGCCAATTCGGGCATAGATATCACACGGACGCGTGAGTTCCGCGAGGCTGATCTCATCCATTTGCATTGGATTAATCAGGGGATGTTGTCGCTTGGTGGCATTCGTAGGATTCTCAACAGCGGCAAGCCTGTGGTTTGGACGATGCACGATATATGGCCGGCAACGGCAATTTGCCACCTCACTTTAGGATGTGGCAGCTTCAAGTCATCCTGCCATCATTGCAAATATCTGCCTGGTGGTGGCTCGCAAAACGATTTGGCGGCACGTACCTGGAGACGGAAGATGCAGATGCTGGACAAGCAGACCATCTCGTTCGTGGCATGCAGCAAGTGGCTGCAGAGCGAGGCCAGACGTAGTGGGCTGCTGAAAGGCCAGCGTGTGGACTGTATTCCTAATCCGATTGACACGCATGTGTTCCGTCCGAACGAAAAGAAGGCTGCCCGTGAGCGTCTGAACCTGCCGGCCGACCGGCGGCTGATTCTGTTTGTCTCACAACGTGTGACGAATGTGAACAAGGGGATGGATTACTTGATAGAGGCTTGCCGGCTGATGAGCAGTCAGTATCCTGATCTCGCCGCTCAGTCAGACCTCGTGATTCTGGGCGGACATGCAGAGGAGATGACCGACAAGCTTCCCCTGAAGGTATGGCCGCTGGGTTATGTGAACGACAGAAAGAGCATTGTGGATGTCTACAACGCCGCGGATGTGTTTGTCCTTCCGTCGTTGTCGGAGAATCTGCCTAACACCATCATGGAGGCTATGGCCTGCGGCGTGCCTTGCGTGGGATTTAAGGTGGGAGGCATCCCCGAGGAGATTGACCATCAGAAGAACGGCTATGTAGCCCGTTACCGTGATGCGCAGGATCTGGCCGACGGCATTCATTGGGTGCTGGAGGACTGCGACTACGAGGCCGTGAGCCGTGCTGCGATTACCAAGGTGGCCCACAACTATTCACAGACAAGTGTGGCTATGCGCTACATAGAGGTTTACAACGAGGCATTGGCCCTAAAACACTATAAGCTATGATTAAGTTTACGATTGTTACCGTTACCTATAATGCGGAGGGTGTGCTGAAGCCGACTACCGACAGTGTGCTCATGCAGAGCTATGCAGGCGTGGAGCATCTCATCATCGACGGTGCCTCGACCGACCGTACGCTGCAAATAGCCGAGGAGTACAGACAAAAGTCGGCCGACGCGGCCTGCGGTCATGAGATACGTATCATCTCCGAGCGCGACAAAGGTATTTACGATGCCATGCAGAAAGGTCTGAACCTGGCTCAGGGCGACTATATCTGTTTCCTGAATGCCGGCGACCGCCTGCCCAATGCCGACACCTTGCTGATGATTGCCGACAAGGTGGACAACGAGCGCATGCCGGGTGTGCTCTATGGCGACACCGATATTGTGGATGGTGATGGCAACTATTTGTTCCGCCGCCGGCTGACACCACCCGACCACCTCACATGGCGTTCGTTCCGTCAGGGTATGGTGGTGTGCCATCAGGCTTTTTATGCTCGGACGGATATTGCGCGTGCTATCCCCTACGACCAGCAGTTCCGCTATTCGGCAGATGTGGACTGGTGTATTAAAGTGATGAAAGCGTGCGAGGAGAAGAACCTGGAACTGAAGAACCTGCACCTGACGGTAGCGAACTATTTGCAGGAAGGGCAGACGACTATTCATCATCGTGCCTCGCTCCGCGAGCGTTTCCGCGTGATGGTGCGCCATTATGGATGGCTGTCCACTATCATCATGCATGTTTGGTTTGCCATCAGGCAACTATTAAAATAATGCAGCTCGTATCTTGAATCCTTCATCATATGATGTAAAGTTACAGTAACTCATGTATGGATACAGTAAAGTCATGTAATGTTCTATTATATAAATAACGTGAGTTCGACGAATTCACGTTAACTAGAAACCGGCAGCTCTGCTGCTCTCATTCGTCACTAAACCTTGCTATCGCCTGACGGATAATGGCTTATGCTTGGTGACACTTGTCTTTCTGCCGTCACGATGCCTGATTACCCTCTAACTAGTTAATCAGTTAAGGTCTAATCAGGCATTAATTAGAACGTAACTAGGCATCAATTCGAGCATAAGTAGGCATTAATTCGAGCATAATCAGGCATTAATTGCAATTTCCAAGGATCATGGGGACAGGTTTTTGAATGAATTTGTGGAATTAACTTCAAA
>JAEEGG010002338.1_pt1 | contig 49102 bp, 41 predicted proteins | sample 9134161 | NCBI WGS metagenome assembly JAEEGG01 (sample SAMN16246543, study PRJNA631951) | gut metagenome | biome: gut microbiome; feature: rumen; material: CR-attached | host: Bos | place: Iran: Karaj | collected 2018-10
TAGACCAGTGGGAGAGCGACGCCAAATATGTCTTCCAGTACTGCCAGAACGTAGAGATCCACCATGCCAACATCGTCACCAAGGACTCCTTCTGGGAGTGTGAGAACATTACCATTTACGACTCCGTACTCGATGGTGAGTACCTGGCATGGCACTCCAAGAATGTTCGTCTGATCAACTGTCAGCTGGCTGGTGAGCAGCTGCTCTGCTATGCCGATAACTTGATTCTCGAGAACTGCACCTTTGACAAGGCCTGCGACCGTGTCTTTGAGTACAGCACCGTCCAAGCCAACATCCGTGGACACATCGAACATATCAAGAACCCAAGCAGTGGTCATATCGTTGCAGACTCCATAGGGTCTGTCACCCTCGATGAGTATGTCAGGGAGCCTAACGACTGTATCATTGAGGAAAGGCAATTCAATGGGTAATGTCGAAACTTCGAAACATCGAGATAACGAAACTTCGAATATCGAAACATCGAAAGAAATGAAATACAACTTTGACGAAATCATAGAGCGCAGAGGCACTAACTGCGTCAAATGGGACGAAAGCCCCAATGCCGATATCATTCCCCTATGGGTGGCTGATATGGACTTCCCTGTCGCTCCAGCCATTCAAGAGGCAGTACGCAAACGTGCCGAGCACCCTATCTATGCCTATACGATAGTGGGCGACGACTACTACGATGCCGTCATCCACTGGTTTGAGCGACGTCACCATTGGACTATCGCGCGCGAACATATTCTATATACTATTGGTGTGGTTCCTGCCATCTCGTGCACACTGCAGGCTCTTACGATGGCTGGCGAGAAAGTCGTCATACTCAGTCCCGACTACAACTGTTTCTTCAGCAGCATCCGCAACAGCGGTTGTGAGGTCAGCGAGAGTGTCCTGCGATTCAGTAGCAGCAACAATCGCTTCGAAGTGGATTGGACAGACTTCGAGGAGCGCTGTGCTGATGAGAAGACCACCATCTTCCTGCTCTGCAATCCCCACAACCCCACAGGTCGTGTGTGGCATCGCGACGAGTTGCAGCGTATGAGTGATATCTGCCATCGCCATCAGGTGCGCATCGTCAGCGATGAGATACACTGCGAGCTCATCATGCCTGGCAACACCTTTGTTCCTATGGCTACCATTGATGCTGATACCATCATCCTCAATTCTCCGTCGAAGTCGTTCAATACCGCCGGTCTGCAGATTGCCAACATCATCTGCAGTGACCCTGCCATGCGTCGTCGCGTCAACCGCACCATCAACATCAATGAGGTGTGCGACGTCAACCCCTTCGGGCCTGTAGCGCTTATCGCTGCCTATAATGACAGCGAGCAGTGGCTCGACGAGCTCAACGAATACCTGTGGGACAACTACACCGCGCTGTGCGATTTCGTCGCCAAGCACCTGCCACAATGGAAGGTGATGCCCATGGAGGGTACCTATCTGGCATGGGTCGATGTTTCTCAGTGTTGCGATAGTGTCGCAGCCTACTGTGACGACATCTTAGAGAAAGCGAAGGTATGGGTGAATCCTGGTACCATGTACGGGCCACAGAGCGGTGAAGGCTACCTGCGTATCAATATCGCCTGTCCACGCAGTCGACTGTTAGAGGCCCTTTCGCATATTGCGAGGGTGATGCTCTAGTATCTGCTTGCGCAGCGTCGACATGTCGATGTGCGTATAGATTTCCGTTGTGCCGATATTCTCGTGTCCCAGCATCACCTGGATGGCACGCAGGTCAGCACCTCCCTCCAACAGTGCCGTAGCAAACGAGTGGCGCAACGTATGGGGCGAGATGGTCTTGGTGATACCCGCCTCCGCTGCCTGCTGCTTAATCATGATAAGTATCATGGTACGTGTGAGGTGTGCGCCACGACGATTCAGAAATACATAGTCTTCCTCGCCAGGTTTGATGGTCATGTGGTTACGATCGTAAAACCACAATTCCAACTCCTTGAGGGCCTTGGGCGAGATGGGTACCAGACGCTCCTTACTACCCTTACCCATCACACGCACATACTGTTCCTCCTTATAGAGATTGGTCAGTTTCAGGTTTACCAGTTCCGAAACACGCAAGCCACAAGAGAACAGCACCTCGATGATGGCACGATTGCGATGACCTTCCCATTTGGAGAGGTCGATGCTAGCCTCCAGGGCATCCACCTCGTCGGGTGCCAACACCTCAGGCAAGTGGTGTCCTAAGACGGGCGACTCCAACAGTTCCGTGGGGTCGTCGTCACGATAACCGTCCAGCTGCAAGAAACGATAGAACGAACGCACACCACTGAGTATGCGGCACTGCGAACGCGGATGAATACCGATGTCGTGCAGTCCTGCGGCAAAGTGCTGCAGGTCTGTCAGCTCCACCTCCAGCGGATGCTTGCCCTCCTGTCCCAGATAGTCCAACAGCTTCTGCAGGTCGCGCACATAGGCATCCAGCGTATTTGGCGAGTAGCCACGCTGCAGTTTCAGGAATCGCTGATAGGCGCGAACGATATTTGTCGACGTTTTCTTGCTTGTTTCCATACTTTTTCTTACCTTTGTGGCGGCAAAGATAATCATTATTTTTGAAATATGAAAATTTTAATCATCAATGGTCCTAACCTCAACCTGCTTGGCGTCCGTGAACCAGGCATCTATGGCTCGTCATCTTTCGAGCAGTACCTGCCTCAACTGAAGCAGCAATACCCCGCTATCGACATCGAGTACTTCCAGAGCAATATCGAAGGAGAACTCATCAACAAGATGCAGGAGGTAGGCTTCTCGTACGACGGCATCGTGCTCAATGCTGGTGCCTACACCCATACCTCAGTAGCCCTGCACGACTGCATTCGCTCGCTGAAGGCTCCCGTCATCGAGGTACACATCTCTAACGTTCATCAGCGCGAGGAGTTCCGCCATCACTCCATGATCTCTGCCGCCTGCAAGGGCGTCATCTGTGGCTTCGGACTCGACAGCTATCGTTTAGCCATAAGCGCCCTGCAGGCTTGTGAACAGTGAATAGTGAACCGTGACTGTTGACGAGTACATCTTGAATCATATTGAGCCAGAGCCGGAATACTTGTATAAGCTCTGGCGAGCCACCAACATCCACATGCTACATGGCCGCATGGCATCAGGCCATCTGCAGGGCCGTCTGCTGAAGATGCTGGTACAGATGATTCGTCCCAAGAACATTCTGGAGGTGGGTACCTTCAGCGGCTACTCAGCCCTCTGTATGGCTGAGGGTCTCGAAGCTGACGGACACCTCTATACCTTCGAAATCAATGATGAACAGGAGGACTTCACCCGTCCATGGATAGAGGGGGCGCCCGTTGCTGACAAGATATCGTTCATCATTGGCGACGCCATCACCGAGGCACCCCGTCTGGGAGTCATCTTCGACATGGCCTTTATCGATGGCGACAAGCGCACCTACCGCGAGACCTACGAGATGGTGCTCTCCATCCTGCGCCCGGGTGGTTTCATCCTTGCCGATAATACCCTGTGGGACGGCCATGTCGTAGACCATGCCTACGATCGCGACCCGCAGACCAAGGGCATCGAGACCTTCAACGACTTCCTGACTCACGACGCCCGTGTAGAACAAGTCATCCTACCCTTACGCGACGGCTTGACGCTCATTCGCAAGCGATAAATAGCCGTTTGTCAGCAAAAAGCATGCTTTTTTGTATTTTTTCTTTGCAAAATGTTGCATGTTTCAATATTATTATGTACTTTTGCTTACTTTTTGTAAGTAAAACCCTATTATTAACAATATCAATATGGACAAGATTGACAATCTCGACAAAAAAATCCTTAGCATTCTGTCACAGAATGCCCGCATTCCTTTCAAGGACGTCGCCGCTGAGTGCAACGTTTCACGTGCTGCCATTCACCAGCGCGTACAACATCTCATTGAGAACGGCGTCATTATGGGTAGCGGCTTCGACGTTAACCCTAAGAGTTTAGGCTACTCCACCTGTACTTATGTAGGTATCACTCTGGAACGTGGTTCCATGTATAAGGATGTGGTAGAACGTCTGCGCCACATCCCTGAAGTCGTAGAATGTCACTTCACTACAGGTCCATACACCATGATGGTGAAACTCTTTGCCCGTGACAACGAACAGTTGATGCACCTGCTCAACGGACGTCTGCAGGACATCCCTGGCGTAGTCGCTACCGAGACGCTCATCTCACTGGAACAGAGCATCAAACGCGATATTCCCGTTAATTTTGAGGAGTAATCATGGCTAATCGTTTCGATTGGCTGTCGCAACTTTCTGCGACGGCCTATGCTTCATTTCCTGAAGCACAACGTAAACCCGTTATCGGTATTACGGGTAATTACGGCGAACTGACGTGTAAACTGGCAGAGGGTTACTACAAGTCTATTTTGCGGGCTGGTGGCGTACCTGTCATCATACCACCTCTAAGCGATACTGATGTCATCATCAATACACTGGAACATCTTGATGCCTTGGTGCTCAGTGGTGGTGCTGATTACGATCCGCACTATGCCGGAGAAGAGCCCTGTCCGCTGTTAGGAACTATCAATGAGGAACGAGACCTACCGGAACTGTTTATTACCCAACTGGCCTACAACCGTCAGTTGCCCATTCTTGGCATCTGTCGTGGCATCCAGACGCTGGCAATGGTCTTAGGGGGTCATGTGCGCCAGGATATCAGCGACATCCAAAGTCATAACCATTCACAGGAGGAAGACCGCAATGTTGCCACCCACCCTGTTACCTTCGAGCAAGACTCCTTACTTGCTAGTCTATATCATCATTGTCAATTAGAGGTCAATTCCTTCCATCATCAGGCTGTAGACGAGACTGGTCCACGATTCCGTGTGATAGCACGCTCAGACGATGGTATCATAGAGGCAATGGAAAGTACAGAGTACAAGCCGATACTGGGTGTTCAGTGGCATCCAGAGTGTCTGGAGAATGGATTGCCCATTTTCCGCTGGCTCGTTGACCAAGCCCGTCAATATCGTGAGTTGTGTGACATTCATAGTCGTGTGCTCACACTCGATACCCATTGCGACACACCGATGTTTTTCCCACAGAACGTGGACTTCGGTCAGCGCGACCCCAAGATACTCGTTGACCTGCACAAGATGACCGAGGGCCATCAGGATGCTACCATCATGGTGGCGTATCTGCCGCAAGGACAAGCCGATGCCAAGAACTATGCCGATAACATCTTTAACAAGATAGAAGACATCGTAGCGCGCAATAGCCAGTATGTCTCCATTGCCCGCAGACCCGATGACCTGTGGCTGAACAAGCAGCAGGGACGGAAGAGCATTATGCTCGGCATTGAGAACGGTCACGCGCTGGAGGGCAGCATCGACAACCTGCGCCACTTTGCCCAGCGTGGCATCGTGTATATGACACTATGCCACAATGGCGACAACGATATCTGTGACTCCGCACGAGGCGAACACACTCATAACGGTGTCAGTGCCTTCGGTCATGAAGTGATTAGCGAAATGAACCGTCTCGGTATCATGGTCGACCTTAGTCATGCTGGTGAGAAGAGTTTCTATGATGCCTTGGAGATAAGCAAGACGCCTATCGTATGCAGCCACAGTAGTTGCCGTTCGCTTTGTGATCATCCGCGTAACCTCACTGACGACCAGATGAGGGCTCTTGCCCAGCAGGGCGGCGTCATGCAGGTTACACTGTATAACGGTTTCCTGGTAAAGGATGGTGAAGCCACCCTCGACGATGCCATGCGCCATATAGACCATGCCATCGAGGTGATGGGTATCGACCATGTGGGACTGGGTACTGACTTCGACGGTGACGGCGGCATCCGTGGTCTTGCCAGTTCATCGGAACTGATGAACTACACCCGTGAACTGCTGAAGCGCCACTATTCAGAAACTGACATCCAAAAACTCTGGGGTGGCAATTTCTTGCGCATCATGCGATTAGTGCAAGAAAGTCGTGCCTAGCTGAAGATAAGTTGTATCAACGTCTGACCTACGGCCTGCAGTGTATTCTTGTCAATATGCTGCAGGTCGTCATTTATAGTATGCCATGTGGGACCAAAGCTACTCTGTTCACAGTCGGGATAATGGTTGATGATGTCAATGCATGGAATGCCAGCCTTCTCGTTCAGGGGCAGATGGTCATCGGTCACCCCACCAGTATTCTCAGCAGGGAAGAAACTGCCGTAACCGGCCGCATTGGCTGCTTGCCACACCTTCTCTACGACATTACGAGCATACTTCATAGAGAAATATTCCCGATAGAATCGGGCACTTTGGCCACCGACCATATCAAGGAGGATGCCGTACTGATAACTGTTAGCTATTGACTTGGGACAGTTGGTTGCCCAATACTGTGCTCCCAAGGCCCATGAGTCACCATCACTCTCGTCCGTCCACTGTGGTGTACCCCAATCTTCAGCATCAAAACAGATGAAGTCAACGGCCAGATTTGCCGAATCATTCAATTGGAGTTGACGGGCTATTTCCAACATGACAGCAACACCCGACGCACCATCGTTGGCTGCCATCACTGGCTTATGCCAGTTCGCAGAGTCTGGGTCGTTGTCGGCCCATGGACGACTATCCCAATGGGCACAGATAAGTATTCTGGGCTTTTGACTGTTATCTCTTGGCTCTTGACTCTTGGCAATAATGTTCGTACTCTTAAGAATAGTGCCATCATAGCCTTTTAGGTTGGTCTGTTGCAACTCTACTGCACAGCCATACTGCTTGAACTTATCGACAATCCAGCGAGCGCAGGCTTCGTGTGCTTCACTGTTCATCGTGCGTGGCCCATACTGACACTGGGCGGCACAGAATGCATAGGCAGAGTCAGCACTGAACATGATACTCACTGCCTTCTGTTCCTCACCCTGACTCTTTTTCGTCGTTCCGCACGATATCAAAACCATCGCTACAAAAACACTCAAAAAATATTTCATTTTTCTTATTATTATGCATTATAATTGTCCTGCTTCCACCATCAACACGACACGTTCTGTCAGGCGATCTACACCCTCAGGGTCGTACTCCTTCTTTAGTGATGCGCCAAATGCCCAGGCAAATGCCTGATAGAAACCTGCACGCACAGGACCCAGAAACGCCTGTATCAGTTCGTAACCCGACGAATGACTCTCACGATAAATCAACTTAATGAGCAATTTTCCCTGAGAATACGTCAGTTTCTTCATCCTGGGTTTGTATTCCTGCATGATGCTCTTCTCCACACGTTTCATGTGCTCCTCACGCGCCTTTTGGTTGGGAAGCGTCTCTAAATAAGCTGCCGTTTCCATCATAATCATGCGCGCCTCCTTGGCAATGGGCAATACGGTCTTCACATTCTTCACCAAACGCATGTAGGCGCCTTGCTGCTTCTTACTGCTAAAGGTTACGGGCGGAAAGACATAGACGTTATTCATCTCCATATACTGAATGCTATCGCCGTCTTCCAGCACCTTACCTACCCGCACAGTAGGCACAAAGGTAGGACTGTCCATGTCCACCTCCTGGCGCTTTTTGTCCTGGGCATGACAACCCAGAGCTAACAACCAGCAACTAACAGCAATCAGTATTATTCTTCTTTTCATTCTTCCGTAGCCATCCCCTTCCATTGGCAGTAAGGGCAACGTCGTAGTTGAGAATTATAATAGCGACGGTCACCGGTTACCTCTTTCCCGATGAAATGTGGTATAATGGGCTGATCATCGGGTGATGTAAGCTCAACTTCAGCCATCACCAATCCTTCATTATCACCAAAAAACTCATCTACCTCAAAGGTATGGTCACCACTTTTTACCAACCAACGAATTTTGTCTATCTGTCCTGGCTCACAGAGTTTCATCAACTGTTTGGCATCGTCAAGGGGTATCTTATATTCGAATTCAGAACGTGCCAGACCGCCATCTTCCGAAGGTCCCTTAATGGTAACATATCCATACTCATCTCTGATACGGATGCGTACAGTTCGACCACGTTCGCTACAGATATAACCTTGGCAAATGTGGCTTTTGGAAAAAGCCTCGTGCTTGTACGAGTCGTCAAGCACGAGGAATTTACGTTCAATCTCCAGCGCCATTACGCCATCATTGAGAAGGTCCAGATCAGGTAGATGACGGCCAGCACAATCAGTGAACCGAAAATCCATGCAACTACTTTCTTTCCCTTTTCTTCCTGTTTCTTGGCGTAAGCTTCGCGCTTTGCATTTACTTTTTTGTTGGACATAATATTATTGTTTTATTTTGGTTATTGTTCGTCATTTACCGGAAATTCCATGAGATAAGCCTTGATGAAATCGTCGATTTTTCCATTCATAACACCATCGACATCAGAGGTCTGATAGTTAGTGCGGTGGTCTTTGACACGACGGTCATCGAAGACATAGGAACGAATCTGCGAGCCCCACTCTATTTTCTTCTTGCCAGCTTCTATCTTGGCCTGAGCCTCCAAGCGCTTCTGCATAGCGCGGTCGTAGAGTTGTGAGCGCAGCAATGCCATGGCACGTTCCTTATTCTTTGGTTGGTCGCGTGTCTCAGTATTCTCGATGAGGATTTCCTCTTCTTCTCCTGTATCAGGATCGGTATACCAGTAACGGAGACGGACACCCGACTCCACCTTGTTAACGTTCTGACCACCGGCACCAGAGCTACGGAAAGTGTCCCACGACAGTTTAGCAGGATCAACATACACCTCGATAGTATCATCGACAAGCGGTGTTACGAAGACAGAAGCAAACGAGGTCATACGCTTACCTTGGGCATTGTAAGGACTGACACGCACCAGACGATGAACGCCATTCTCACTCTTCAAATAGCCATAGGCATATTCGCCACCCTCTATCTGCATCGTCACACTCTTGATACCTGCCTCATCACCATCCTGCAGGTTGGCAATAGAGACCTTATAGCCATGAGCATCCGCCCAACGCTGGTACATACGCATGAGCATCTGTGCCCAGTCCTGTGCCTCGGTACCACCAGCACCAGAATTGATTTTCAGCACGCACTCCATGGGGTCTTCCTGTTGGCGAAGCATGTTCTTCAACTCCAACGCTTCAATAGCTTCAACGGCTTTCTGGTAGTTAGCATCAACCTCCTGCTCAGTAACCATCTCTTCTTTATAAAAGTCGAAAGCCAACTGTAACTCGTCAGCAGCAGTACGTACGTCCTGATAGCCATCGAGCCACTTCTTGATGGCCTTAACCTTCTTCATCTGCTCCTCAGCTCGCTTCTGGTCTTCCCAGAAATCAGGAGCCTGAGTACGAAGATCCTCCTCCTCGTACTCCATCTTCTTCTCGTCTATCTTCAAGTACTTGTACAGGGCATCCGCACGGTCAAGCACATCTTTCAGTTGATCCTGAGTAATCATTTATTCTTGATACATTTTATCTATTTCGGCCTTGTAATTCTCATTGAGCACACGGCGTTTGATTTTCAGAGTGTTGGTCAGTTCACCCTTCTCCATTGACAGATGGTGAGGAAGCAAAGTAAAGCGCTTCACCTGCTCGTAATGAGCGAGCTGCTGCTGGAGCGTGTCAATACGCTCATGCATCATCTCAATAATACGTGGATCTGCGCAAAGCTGTTCACGATTGTCGAAAGCGATGCCATGCTCACGGGCATACTCTTCCAGAAGTGAGTAAACTGGGACAATGAGTGCCGATACGAACTTACGCTGGTCAGCAATGATACATATCTGATCAATGTATTTATCGACCAACAACTTGGACTCAATCATCTGAGGAGCAATATACTTACCATTACTGGTCTTGAAAAGGTCCTTGATACGCTCCGTCAGGAATAATTCTCCATCTTTCATATAGCCTGCATCACCTGTACGGAAATAGCCATCCTCTGTAAACGACTGTTTAGTAAGGTCTTCACGGTTATAATAGCCGATAGTTATCGTGGGACCCTTGAGCAGGATTTCGCCCTCTTCACTCAACTTAATGTCGATACCTTCAATAGGCTGACCGACAGACCCCACAGTATATGGTTCTCCCAGATGGTCGCACGACACAGTAGCTAACGACTCAGTCAAACCATAACCAACCACCATGTTGATGCCGATAGAATGGACGAATTCCTCAACAAAAGCCGAAACGGCAGCACCTGCTGTGGGGAAGAAATGGGCATTTTCCAGTCCCAGTTCCTTACGTACTAATGAGAACACCGTACGATTCAGCATCTCATACTCCAGATGTAGTGTTATGGGGGGCTTCTTGCCTTTGCTCAGGTACTCGATATTATGACGACGGCCTACTGACAAGGCATGCTTGAAGAGACGTCGCTGCATAGCGCTGGAATGTTCTATCTTGTCCATGACACCCATATAGACTTTTTCCCAGAAACGGGGGACAGCCGACATACAAGTAGGATGGGTCTCGCGCATGGACTGCTGTACCTCCTGCGGATGGGTATTGACAATCATCCTTGCACCAGCATACATGCAAAGGATGGCCCAACCACGCTCAAAGATATGAGTATAAGGAAGGAAGTTCATAATGCGGTCGTCTTCGTTGACAGGAACGCATTTACCATTGGCTATCATCGCTGCATGGAACTGTCCATGAGTCAAGATGACACCCTTTGAGTCGCCCGTAGTGCCGCTGGTGTATAGAATATTGGCAATGTCTTCGTCGTTGGCTTGCTGCTGTAATTTCTCAACTTCAGTCTGACGTGGCAGGTTCTCACCTAATTTCAGGAAATCGCTGAAATAAATGGCGTTGGGATCGTGGGTAGATATCTTCACCATGGGATCGAACACGATGATGCGCTCCATGGTAGGACATAATGAAAAGATGCGTCGTGCCTTGTCATATTGATCCTGCTCACCAACAAACAGATAACGTATCTTGGCATCGTTAACCATGAACTGTATCTGCTGCTCAGAACTGGTAGCATAGAACGGGATAGTGACAGCACGGATACCCCATGCACCAAAGTCACACTCTATGTACTGTACAGAGTTTTGTGAGAAGATTCCGATGCTCTCTTGTACTTTGACACCTAAATTCAGCAGGGCATTACTGACCTGCATAACGGTTGCCGACACCTGATTCCAACTAAGCGATTTCCACTCCTTACCACCGAAGTCCTGATAAATCAGCATTTCGCGGTCGCCATACTTCTTCGCTTGCTCGTGCACCAGCACTGACATGTGACATTTTGCCTGCATAACTCTCTATATTTATTAATTAGGTGCAAAGGTAGACAAAATATTCCGAACCACCAAAGGCAGCTCGGAATATTTTATATCAAACATCCACTGCTTAACGTGCAGCAACATATTTATGCAGTGTCTGGCGCACGGCACCTTTCCCTGCGAAAAGCTCCTTGACCATTCCCTCTATCTGTGCTCCGAAGCCTGCTTCATAGAGGTCGAGACCAAAGACATCCTTGCGTGAATACAGCTTTCGTAGCGGACTCCAATCTTGATCTGCCTTGCCAATTTCCAACGGTGCGACAATAGCTTGCAGCTCTGCCAACATTGGATCTGGAGAGGGTTCGAAAGCAGTAAGATCATCCTTAAGGCCCTTCAAATAGCGAGCATAGCCAGCCAATGTCAACGGAATCAGAACAAGATTACTCTTATCCAAACCACGAGCAATATACTTTTTCAGTGTCTCACCAAAGCGAATAGGGAGTTTCTGTGACGTATCCATTGCTATGCGCTGTGGGGCATCTGGCATGAAGGGGTTCGGTAGGCGACGATTGATGACAGCACCGATGAATTCGTAAGGATTCAGTACACCAGGATCGGTAACAACAGGCATCGCCTCCATATAACCTATCTTCTGGATGAAAGCGCGCAAGTCTCCATCTTGCATCTCGGCAGAAATAAGCGTATAGTCCAACATGCAACCATAGATAGACATGGCTGTATGCAAGGGGTTCAGACACGTCGTCACCTTCATCGTCTCAACCTGGTCAACAGTCTCTCTGGTAGTGTACAGTGCTCCACCCAAATCCAATGGTGGACGACCATTAGTGTAGTTGTCTTCGATAACCAGATACTGTACTTCCTCAGCATTCACAAAGGGAGCAGTAAAAGTATGTTTCTCCGTTTCAATATAGTCATTATCGTCGAATCCATCGGCAGCAAGCATCTCTTTGACTTTCTGGTGAGGACGTGGCGTAATCTTGTCAATCATCGACCAAGGGAAAGTAATCTTCGACTCGTCTTTCAAATAGTCGAGGAAGGCAGCAGGCACAAGACCATCCTGAGCCCAACGTTCAGCATAAGCAAAGACGCCAGCTTTTACTTTGTCACCATTATGAGAGCAATTGTCCATTGACTGTACCGTCAGTGGCAACTGACCTGCTTGCCAACGCTCATAGAGCAGTGCACAGACTTTGCCCATAGCAAACATAGGTTTCATGCCACGTGCCAAATCAGCCTCATTGAAAGTATAGCCTTTTTCCGTGATGGTAAACGAAATCATCTGCAACGAAGGATTGCGGAAAATCTCCACCAGTCGATTCCAGTCAGCAAACTGTGGGTCGGCCTTGAGGGCTTCCGTCACACTGGCAATAACCTTCTTCTCAATAGTACCTGTAGACTGCAGGCTAACCAGCAGTGAGAGGTTATCGTAGGGAGCATAGGCCTTGTCGACAACTTCAAAATCGAAGGTTTCAGCGACAATAACACCACGGTCATAACGTCCCGTGTTGAGTGCATCATTAAGGATTGCCGCAGGAAAAGCACGGAAAATATTACCACCACCGAAATGTACCCATGTCGGCTCCTTGGCCGTCTTTTCACGAACTTTCTGGATGTCATACTTAGGAAGCAGGTATCCCTTCGCTTCCCACTCGGCAGCATTAAACTGGCTGCTCAGAATGTCTGTTAGTCTCATACGCTTTAAATAGTTGTTTTCTAAACTTTGTGCAAAGATACAACTTTTTTCACTATCTTCCATCTTTTTTTCTCCAAAAAGAAGGATAATTGTACAAAAACGATTATCTTTGCAACATGATGGAAATAAAGAAGTATTCTAACGACGCTGTTGAACTGCTAAAGGCACTTATCTCAACGCCATCGATTAGCAGAGACGAGAAAGCTGCCAGTGATGTTTTTGTCCATTTCATCGAGGAATGGGGGCTACCGTATCAACGTATTGGTAATAACATATTGATATGTGAACAACTGGATGCTGAAAAACCCACCGTACTACTCAATGCACATATTGATACCGTAAAGCCCGTCAGCAGTTGGACACGTGACCCTTTTACGCCAATCATTGAAGGTGACCGACTCTATGGACTAGGGAGTAACGACTGCGGTGGCGGTTTGGTCAGCCTGCTGCAAGCCTATCGTTGTCTACGCAACAGCGCCACGCAGTACAATATTGTTTATCTTGCCTCCTGCGAAGAGGAAGTAAGTGGTCAGAACGGTTTTTCTTTGGCCTTGCCCCATCTACCTAAAATTGATGTTGCCATTGTCGGCGAACCCACAGGCATGCAACCCGCTATTGCCGAGAAAGGATTGATGGTTATTGACGGTGTGGCTCGTGGTAAGAGCGGTCATGCCGCCCGTAACGAGGGAGTCAATGCCATTTATGAAGCCTTGGATGATCTGATATGGTTGCGCGATCACCAATTCCGTAAGAAAAGCCTACTGTTAGGAGCCACCAAGATGACAGTGACCATGTTGAATAGCGGCACTCAGCATAATGTTGTACCTGACGAGTGTCGTTTCGTCATTGACGTACGCCCCAACGAGTTCTATCAAAACGAGTACTTGTTCAACTTCCTACAAAAACACATGAAGAAATGTGAGTTGACAGCACGCTCGTTCCGTCTGTCCTCATCACATATTCCTGTAGGGCACCCTCTGGTGCAGCGTTGCATCAAGATGGGTATGGTACCTTTTGGATCCCCAACCCTTAGCGACCAAGCGCTGATGCCATTCCCTTCATTCAAGTTGGGTCCTGGCGACAGTGCACGTAGCCATAGTGCCGATGAATTCATCGGTATCAGCGAGATTGAACAAGCAATAGAAACGTATGTTAGCGTCCTAACCAGTTCTCAGGATTGAGCTTAGCGGTCTCTTTACGTAGCTGGAACTGCAGGATATTGTCATTACCTACCCGACCTAAGGCCTGACGAGTGCTAACGCGCTGGCCACGGTGCACATTGACACTCGCTAGATTACAATAGACGGAGATGTAACTGCCATGACGCACCATAACGACCATCGTACCACCAAAGCTGAACACGCCACTCACTTCACCATCGAAGATGCTGCGAGCCTGTGCACCGTTTTCACCCTTGATATTGATTCCTTTGTTGTCAAGCGTCACATTGTGCAGACCCTCTACGTTATACTGTCCGAAATGACTGACGATACGATAGGCTCCTGTAATAGGCATCGGTAAACGACCGCGATTGCTCTCAAAGTTTCCACTGATGCGAGTATCTTCCGAAGGTGCTATCATTGGCATACTCTCAGCCTTGCGTTGGGCAGCAACACGTTTTTCCTCAGCCTCACGCACTCGACGCTCAGCCTCCTCACGAGCCTTCTTGTCCTTGGCAGCCATTGCCTCAGCACGCGCCTTCTCCTCACGAGCTTTAGCCTCTGCAAGTTCGCGCTCACGGGCTGCCGCTTCCGCACGACGACGCGCCTCAGCTTCTGCACGTGCCTTCTGACGAGCCACTTCTTCAGCTATCAAGCGGTCAATCTGAGCATTCAGTGCCGCATCCTTTTTCTTCTGTTGTGCAATAATGCTTTGAATGGTCTTCTGCTCCTTCTGAAGCGTCTTTACCACATTTTGCTGCTCAGTCTGCTTGCCTTCCAAAGCCACACGCTCACGTTCACCCTTGGCAAGCAATTGTGCCTTATGCTCCTTGGCAAGGTTAATCTCCTGGAACTTAGCATTGACCTCCTCCTGCTGAGCCTTGACCTCATCACCTTGAACATGTTGGTAGGCCGCATATTCGCGCATAAAGCGCAGACGACGATACATTTGTGTCAGGTTGTCAGCACTGAATATAAACATCATCTGACTCTGTGACGAGCGGTTACGATGCATATAGCGCATTGATTTGACATACTTCTCTTTACAGTCTGCCAGCATCTTCTGCAACTGCTCGAGTTGCAAACTCAACTGTTCAATTTCCTCATCCAAGTTGTTGATGTCGTGACGGATGGTATCGATGGTACGACGCTTACCCGCTATCTCCGTGTTCAACATCATCAAGTTCTGCAGACGATTTTTTACATCCTGCTGAGTATTAGCCAAACGACGCTCCTGCTCCTTAATCTGTTGTTGAATCTGCTTTCGCTGTTTCTCTAAAGCCTGAACTGTAGTAGGTTGTTTGGCAGACTTGCTCGCTTGACCTGCACGACTGTTCTTATTGGATCTATTCGTCTTTTTTGTCACCACAGTCTTCTTAGCCGCAGGCTTACGTCGTTGTTGAGCCTGTGGAGCAAGGGCAAAGCCCAGGAAGAGTAAGAGAAGTATTCCTATTCGCTGCTTCATCGCGTAGATTTAGAGTGACATAAAGCGACGCAAGATATCGTCGACTGGCATCTGACGGTATTTTCCTGAAAGGACTGTACGTGGTTCCCAGTCTTCATCATTACCCATATAGTTGAGTATCATTTCCAATTTCACCTCCTTCTCAGGTGTACTGAAATTGACTTTATGATGCATAGGGAATACCTTACGATTGTTAACCTTGAAGTCATCATAATCCCAGTTCAACTGATAAGCACCACGGACATAGTCATTATAACCCACATTGGCCATCTTGATACGCGCCGTTTCCTGATCGGCCAACCAGCGATACGACAGTTTGTCATTCTCAAACGAGATGATAACATCATTATCAACACCTGCGGCAGCCGTAAACCTCTTTAAGTTACGGTCTGTCAGGCGCGTTTTACCAGGCTGGAAGAGCTCATTCCAGAACAAGGCCTGCAACATATAAAAGTCAACACCACTATGACGGAAGAATTCCAACTGGGCATAGGGTACCTTCAAGTACTGCTTATTGATACGGTCAACTATCAGCACATACTCTTGTGTAAACTCCAAGCGTCCTGCCTCAACGAAACCAAAGGCCATCAACTGTAAGCGGATGACATCATCGCGTTTCATCTTCAGGTTACCCGTTAGAGTCATCTGACGACTGCCCACTTCTACGGAAAACTTAACTTTCGACGTAACGAAATGTGTCGTCTGAGCGTTGTCAGTCACCTTTTGCAGGAATTCATCCTTCTGCAGAGAATCAGCGATAACTGTTTTCTTTCCCGCACCCGATGATGCTTCTTGTAACTTGCCTGACTTACTGTTCAAGCCCTTACTACTGCCGCATGCCACCAACAACGTAGCAGCAACGACCAGTGTAGTCATCTTCCAATAACGTAGTGCTTTCATTCTTTGACGTATTTTTTTTGTTTTATCTTCCTAATGAGTATTTGTTGGCGGTCATCCTTAATCTCCGACTCTTCCGATGCCCGCTCCAATGCTTCTTTCCAAAATTCGATGGCCCGATCCTTCTCACCAACATGATAATAGATATCTCCAGCATGCTCCAGCAAGACTGCTGATGTATCACTATCGTTCTCCAATGTGAGGTCAATATATTTACGAGCCTCTTCATAACGCTTCTGCATGAAAAGAATCCATGCATAAGTATCCAAATAGGTGGCGTTCTTCGGCTCAGCCTTGATGGTGCGGAACGACATTCGCTCAGCCTCATCCAGTCGAATGCCCTTCTCGCTAAGATAATAAGCATAGTTGTTGAGACAACCGATATTATCATCTTTCCATACCAGACAGGAATCATAGGCAGCAAAGGCTTCTTGTTCCATACCTTTCTGATGCATGATATCACCCAACACAGCGTAGAAATCACTGACAATGGAAGGGTCGCTATCGCTATTGATGACACCAATACCATTTTGGAAGGCATTGAGAGCATCGTCCAACTGTCCTTTCTGGTAATAGGCTATACCTTGATAATAATAAAATGCCATTTCATCAGGGTTATACTGACGGGCATCACGGCACAATTCAATAACGCGGTCGCGATTTTCAGCCTGCCAAGCATAGCTGACCAGTTGCAGACGAGCAGCAGCATGGTCTGGCGACATCTCCAACACCTTTTCCAGCACCAAACGGATGCTGTCATTAGGCATCTTCTTCATATTCATATATGATGCGCAGAACAAGGCCAGATCACTGTCAGCCTGCTGACTGTCAAGCAGTCGATGGAAGAGCTGCAGCACACGAGTGGAATCACCACCATGTTGCTCACTCTCACCAATAACCTGACGCATTAGCGCCACACGGTCATCTGTCGTGGCATTTTTATTGAAAAGCACACGCTCTATCATATTGTTAACATTCAACGTGTCCTTTTGGTCATTATAGTAGGCCAACAATGCCATTTGTGCATTACGGTTCTGAGGTTCTTCCTTCAGCACCTTGTCATAGATGGCAACAGCCCTTTTCTTCTGTCCGTTGATATACAACGTGTTGGCATATAGACAACGGTAATTGTTGTCGTTGGGATATTGGTCGGCCAACGTCTTCATCTCAGCAATAGCAGCTTTCTTGTCACCTTTCTGCGAGTAGAGGTTGCTCTTAGCATATGACAGTCGCTCACTCTTTCCTTCGATGGTTTCTAAGCGTGTCAGGGTACGGATAGCATTATCGTAGTCACCTTGCTGCTCATAGAGTTGAACGAGGAAACCGATAATGTCATCACGCATACGGTTTTTCTCACTGAGACGTTCCAGTGTGGCTGTAGCTTCAGGGTATTTCCCCTGACTCAGATAATGATTTGCCAGCGTTTCCAAGTATGTCTCATTATCTGGTTCCAGTTCTGCAGCCTTCTGTGAATAGCGCAATGCTGTATCTTTCTGTTTCAGGGCCAGATAATAGCGTGACAAATAATAATAGGCCTCTGAGCGCGTGGAGTCTATCTCCAGACAATGACGGAACAAATCAAAAGCCGCATCGTTATTACCCTTCTGCTGCTGACATATAGCATCAAGAAAGAAGGCGTCATAGCGACGACTTTTGTCTGCATCTTGTGCATAGGCCTGTATTGCCATCATGCACAGCAGTAATAATATGTTTACTGCCTTCCTCATTTAACTCCCGTATGTCCGTAGCCACCTGTGCCACGCTCGGTCTCGTCAAGCTCCTCGACAACCACAAAGTCACCCTGCTCATGACGGGCAATGACCATCTGAGCAATGCGTTCACCATCGTTAACGACGAAGTCCTGTTGTGACAGGTTAATCAGCACCACACCAATCTCACCACGATAGTCGGCATCGATGGTTCCAGGCGTATTCAGCACCGTCAGTCCATGTTTTAGAGCCAAACCACTGCGAGGGCGTACCTGTGCCTCATATCCCTCGGGCAATGCGATGTGCAGGCCCGTTGGAATCAGTCGGCGCTCTAAGGGGCGCAACGTGATGGGTTCGTCCAAATTGGCGCGCAAATCCATACCAGCACTCTGTGGCGTAGCATATGCAGGCAACTGTTGGTGCCCACGGTTTACAACCTTGATTTTAATCATTGCGAAACGTTTCTATTATAAATAATGTGCAAAAGTAGTCATTTCTCTTCAAATATCCATCATTTTCTCTAGAAAATGTCGCTTTTTTGCATAAAAAGCTGTAATTTTGCACCAAAGATTATCAAATTATAATAACTAAAAGAGATGAATCCTACTACAGACCGCGTATTCCAGATATTCAAGGAACTGAACCAGATACCCCGTCCGTCACACCACGAAGAACGTGTGGCCGACTATCTTTGTCAGTTTGCAGAACGGCTGCATCTGTCATACAAGCGTGATGCAGAGAACTGCGTTGTCATCAGTAAGCCTGCAACTCCAGGTCACGAAGATGCCGAACCTATTGTACTTCTGAACCATATGGATATGGTGTGCGTGGGCATGAGTGACCCATTGACGACACCTATCGATGCCTATGTGGAAAACGGATGGATGAAGGCCCGTGGAACCTCACTGGGCGCTGACAATGGCATTGGATTGTCGATGGCACTGGCAGTACTCGAGAATAATGATATCGTGCATGGACCTATGGAAGTCATCACCACGACCAACGAAGAGGATGGCATGTCAGGAGCCTCCCAGTTGAGCAAGGACTTCCTGAAAGGACGCAAAGTCATCAATCTCGACTCGGAGGATTACGACACCATCACCACTGGCGCAGCAGGAGCCTGTCTGCAGTTCCACCGCATCCCCATAGAGCGGAAGCCTGCTCCTGGCGGCAAGCGTCGTTGGTACAATATCCGCTTCGAGGGCGGACTGGGTGGTCACTCTGGTGTCGACATCAACAAAGGGCGTTGCAGCGCTGTAGTTCCTGCATGGGCCATCCTCGCTGCCATATACAACGAATACCCCTTTGATGTAGCATCCATAAAGATCGGTGAGGCTAATGCTTCCATCGCCTCTTCAGCCGAGATTGTTTTGTGCATTCCTTCTGGTGAAGGTGCTGAGTTCGTGAAACAACAAGAGGCGATGATGAACGAATGGTTGCATGATGAATATGGTGCCAGCGACCCCAACATCCACTGTGTCATTACCAAGTGTGAACGTCAGGATACCGTCATCAACGACGAGGCTTTCGAAACCATGATGACTTGTCTGGAACAGATTCCACAGGGTGTAGTAAAAATGAGCGACACAATGAAAGACACAGTAGAGACCTCAAACAACGTAGGGCGCATCCAGACAGAGGATGACTGTATCTTCATTTCTACCCACACCCGCAGTTTCATCGACAGCGAGATGGAAGCATTAAGTCAAGACATCAAGAATATCTTTGCAGCCCATGGTGCTAAAAGCGAACTGGTGATGTCGGCACCAGCATGGCAGGAAGACCAGCATTCTCCATTCCTACGCATGACTTCCGACACTTTCCAAGACGTGCTGGGTTGGCGTCCACGCATGGTAGCTATGCACTTTGTGCTGGAGGCAGGTTTCTTTGTCGAACACTATCCAGGCATTCAGATGGCCAGCATTGGCCCACGTATTGTGGAGCCACACTCCACCAGTGAACGTGTGGAACTATCCACCATTGAAGACATCTGGCGCGTACTCATCGAGTTACTAAAACGCCTTGCCTGATATAATTAATTCCAACAAAACAAGAAGCAATAAATGGAAACATTCGAATTTTTAGGTTTTGGTATTGATGCCTGGATTACCATCATCACAGTACTGGGCATGTTCAGCGTTCTGCTGTTTACCAAGTTACGCAGCGATGTCGTGTTTCTAGGCGCCATTGGTATTTTATACGTTACAGGAGTGCTCGATGCCAAAGAGGCTTTTTCCGGCTTCAGCGGCACGTCAGTCATTACTGTCGGTGTGCTCTTCGTGGTCGTAGCCGGACTGACATATACTGGTGTTCTTCAATGGATTGTCAAAAATCTGTTGGGACAGCCTAATACCTATTCAAAAGCAGTAACGAGACTGATGTTGCCTGTGGCTGTGCTCAGTTCGTTCCTCAGCAATACCACCGTTGTAGCCCTCTTCGTCAACATCGTTAAGATGTGGTCTAAGAAACTGGGTATTTCACCCTCTAAACTACTCATTCCCCTGAGTTATGCATCGGGTATGGGTGGCGTCTGCACCCTCATCGGAACCCCACCGAACCTGATTATCAGTGGCATCTACGAGGAGAAGACGGGAGAGGCGATGAACATCCTGACAACAACCATTCCTGGCCTGTTCTGTCTGGCCGTTGGCATATTGTCAGTTATCGCTATGCGTAAATTGCTGCCAGACCGTAAAGTTCCTGAGAGTGCTTTTGAATCGACAGGTGAATACACTGTAGAGGTACTGGTACCATCAGACAACCCATACATCGGCAAGACATTGGGTGAAGCGGGATTATTCCATATCAAAGGGGGCAGTCTGATAGAGATGTATCACTTTGACAATATGCCGACGCCCATTTCAGAAAACGAACCTATCATGGGAGGTGACCATCTGGTATATGCCGGACAGATTGATGAACTGATAGAGGTGGTGGAAAGCCATCAGTTGGTGGCTGCTGACCACCATATCTTCAAGATGAGCGAGATAGACATGAATCGCCAGCTCCGTACGGCTTACATCAACTTCGGTAGTAGTCTGATAGGCACAACTATCGGGGGCAGTACGTTTGAGAAGGACAACAATGTAGTACTGGCTGCTGTGGCCCGACGCGGAGAACGCATCAACAAGGCCCCACGTCAGGTGGTGTTGCAGGCAGGCGACACACTGCTGCTTATCTGTCCGAAGAACATCAACATCGATACATCGTCCCTGAAGAACGATCTTCAATTCTTCGACTCTGAAGAAATTCCCAACATCGGAATGGGTACCCTCGTTTCCACTGCCATCATGATTGCGATGGTGGCACTCTCAGCCCTTGGCATCATGCCTCTGCTACAGTCTGCCTTCCTTGCAGCTGCTGCCATGCTCATTTTCCGCTGCTGTTCTGTGGAACAGGGTATGCGAGCCATTAATTGGGAAATTCTGATGGTTTTCGCTGGTAGTGCCGTCCTTGGTCTTGCCATCCAGAAGACGGGCATTGCCGAACGTATGGCTACAGGAATCCTTGACGTCTGTGGCACCAACCCGTTAGTGGTGATGACGGCTGTTTGTTTTGTTGGTACCTTCATCACTGAGTTCATTTCAAACACGGCAGCAGGTGCCATGTTCTTCCCCATCATGTACGAGGCTGCCGAGAAGCTGGGCTACGACCCGTTCCCCTTCCTCGTCGCCCTGATGGTCAGTGTCAGCAGCAGCTTTGCGACGCCAATAGGTTCGCCCACCCACATGCTGGTCTATGGTCCTGGTGGCTATCGCTTCAGCGATTTCATGCGCATTGGTCTGCTGATGAATATCATCATCCTCGCTGCAAACATTTTCATTGTCAACATCGTCTATCCATTGACACCGCTAAGCGGGAATTGACAAAACAAAAAAATAGGTGCTGTAAGCGTGAACTTACAGCACCTTGCTTTTGAAGTTTTGTACCCAGACCCGGGCTCGAACCGGGATGGGTTGCCCCACTGGTGTTTGAGACCAGCGCGTCTACCGATTCCGCCATCTGGGCTTCTAAGCGGGTGCAAAGGTACAAATAAGAAAGGAAAAAACAAAATAAATGGATAAAAAAATAAAAAATAATTGTTTTTTCTTGCTTATTATGTAAAAAAAGCGTACCTTAGTAGCTGAATTTTAAATCTATATACCAAATGGAAAAATCCAATCAGAATTATTGTGTGATTTTAGCTGGAGGAAAAGGTCGCCGTTTGTGGCCATGCAGTCGTGAAGAGCGCCCTAAGCAATTTATCGATTTCTTTGGTGTTGGTCGCACATTGTTACAAACAACATTTAACCGTTTTATAAAGGTTATTCCTCCTGAGAATATATTTGTCTGCACATGTAGGGAATATTTGTCCTTGGTCAAGGATCAGTTACCTGATGTGATAGAACGAAACATTTTAGTAGAGCCCGTCAACCGCAATACTGCTCCCAGTGTGGCTTGGGCAAATATGCGTATCAAACGTACGAATCTTGATGCCAATATCATCATCACACCGTCTGACCAACTCGTGCTCGACGAGGCTTCGTTCATGCATAGCATAGAAACAGGCATCAGTTATGTTTCAGAGCACGATGTCCTGTTGGCAATGGGCGTCAAACCCACACGTCCGGAGCCTGGTTATGGTTATATCCAGATGGGCGACCTGAGTTGCAAGCCTGATGTTTTCAAAGTCAAGTCGTTTACGGAGAAACCAGAACGCGAGTTTGCGACCATGTTCATGGAGAGTGGAGAATTCTATTGGAACACGGGTGTCTTTATGGTCAACTCGCGCAAACTGACACAGAGTTTTGAGAGTATTTTCCCCAGCGTTTTACGCAACTTGAAGTTTGAGAAGCCCCAATACAACTATGACGAGGAGTTAGAATATGTTGCCCAAAACTATCCGCGCTATCCGAACCTGTCCATCGACTATGCCATTCTGGAGCATAGCGAGGATGTATACATGATGAAGTGTGACTTCGGTTGGGCCGATGTGGGTACATGGCATGCCGTCTATGAGTGTATGAGCAAGGGCGATGGAGACAATGTCATTGTCGATTCAGAGGTGATGATTGAGGAGTCACACAACAACGTCATCAAGTTGCCCAAAGGCAAGTTGGCTGTCATCAACGGATTAGACGGATATATTGTGGCAGAAGAGGGTAACGTACTGCTTATCTGCAAGAAAGGCGACTCGTCAGCCTTGGTACGCAAATATGTAAATGAAGTACAAATCAAGTACGGAGACGACTTTGTTTAATTCATAATTCATAATTCGTAATTAATGATTGTTGGTATTGACGCGAAACGCATAGTACGGAACGGAACAGGACTGGGCAGTTATGGTCGTACGCTGGTTAACGACCTAATCAGGTTGGGCGACAGCGATATGCAGTTGCGCCTGTATGCACCTGACGAGGGGCGTGAGGAGCTACGCAGCCAGATTATCGAGGGGGCCGAGTTCTGCTATCCCAAGGGACATCCTTCCTCCCTGCGCAAGGCATTGTGGCGCTCTCGGAGCATCATCAGCGACTTGGTTCGCGATGGTGTAGAGGTCTATCATGGTCTGTCAGGTGAATTGCCTATGGGTTTACGTCGTGCTGGCATTCGAGGCATTGTCACCATCCACGACCTCATCTTTATGCGTCATCCAGAGTACTACCATTGGCTGGATACAAAAATCTACGAGTGGAAGTTCCGCCAGGCCTTGCGTGAAGCAGACCACATCATCGCCATCAGCGAGCGTACCCGTCAGGACATTCTGGAGTTAGGGGGTGAGGAATATGCCGACCGCATCAGCGTCATCTATCAGAGTTTTGCCCCTCGCTATTCAGGATTGGTCAAGGAGGAACGCAAGGCTGATGTTCGTGAGCAATATAAATTGCCCCAACGTTTTGTACTGAACGTAGGTACCATTGAGCGCAGAAAGAATCTGGTGCTGGCTGTCGAAGCAGTCGATTTGTTGCCACAGGATGTTCATCTGGTAGCAGTAGGTCGTCAAACGGATTACGTCAAAGAGTTACCTCATAGCGAGCGACTACACCTGTTAAGTGGCGTTCCCGATCAGGATCTTGCAGCTATTTATGCACTGGCAGAAGCCTTTGTCTATCCATCGCGCTACGAGGGTTTCGGCATTCCCATCATTGAGGCTATTGCAGCAGGTCTGCCAGTGGTGGCCTGTACGGGTTCGTGCCTGGAAGAGGCTGGTGGTCCTGACAGTCGTTATGTGGGGCCTGACGACGTTATCGGTATGGCTGAAGCCTTGAAGATGTCGTTGCGTGGTGCTCGTGGTCGTCAACAGCGTATCGAGCGCAGTCGTGAGTACATCCGTCGCTTTGAAGGCAACGACGTAGCACGTCAGGTCGCTAATCTATATCGTAATTCGTAATTGGGAATTCGGAATTCGTAATTCGGAATTCATCATTACAATTTCACACTGAGTTGCACCAACAAGTCTGCCAGAGAGGACTGGTCGACTTGTTGCAAACCAGTACCTATAGTGGTACGATCAAAATAGTTGGTAACACCCAGTTTTGTTGCCAACCTGAGATGTTTACCCATATCGACCTGCGCCATCATGCTATAGCGAATCCCATGACCATAGTAGGCAGGAAAAGAAAAGTCGTACTGGGTAGATGGTTCGTACTGATAGAGTCTGCTGTCATAGTCATCACTGTGGAACCACGCCAATGTTCCTGACACCTTTACCCATCGCTGTTGCCAACGCACCTGTTGTCCCACCATGATGCCACGACTATTATTACCTTGTTCTCTGACAATGACTCCATCGCCTTGTGTACGTAATGAGAGCGAGGGCAAGACGGCCCAGTCTACAGCAAGACGCAGGCGATGATTCAACTGATTGACTATCATCTTCTTAGTGTCGTCGTCATACTGACGGAGATGCAGACGATAGCGCACAGTCCAAGTCCACCGCTTTCGCTGATAACGTGCTGACGCTAGTGCATCAAAGGCATCGCTAGGGGCAGAGACCTGATAACGGGGCCAACTGAAATGAGCATAGTCGACATAGCCCTGAAAGAAGAATGCCCTGGAGGGTTGCCAAGTGGCGCCCAGATAGATTCCGTGCTCATTCTGTATGCTGCTACCCTCTCTGAAACTATTGGCATGTTGGGCCGTATAACGCTTGTCGTAGTAGCGGTGTAGCAACATCAACGATAGTTGGTTGGTTATCCTGCCATTGACAGTATGTATCAGCGCCAGGGCACCCTTCCTGTTCATCGCAGTCTCACCACTGAAGGCCCAGCGATGGTTGTTCCACCCATAGTCCAGACTGAGGTTCAGAAAGTCTTGTCCTCTTGCAGCATAAGTACGATAGAGCGCATTCTCCATAGGATGTAGCGAACGGTCATAGTGGGTATAGACCCCATTGGCATTGATATGTAGCCTGCCTCTCTCCCACCCGATGCTCGCACCCAAGTCGGTCTCATAGGTATTGTGCTTCTTCGCCATCTCAGTGGGTGTGCGATGATAGCCACTATATAATAAGGTACGCGCAGAACCGTCCTCGTTTAGTGTGGCATCGATGGACTGATAGGAGACAAAGGCTGTTGCCTTCCATTGTTTTGCAAGACGTACTGTTGTCGCTATTCCCTGCAGATGATTGCTGGCCGATCGTGAACTATGTGCCGTCAGTGTATGCATGCCACGTCCCATCGTCTGCAACATGGCCAGTTTTCCAATTTGAAAACGCGTATTCATCAGCAGTCCCATACCCATCTGCACACGATAATGCCCCACGTTCAATTCCTCCAATCTGCCAAAGTCGCGCAACTGCACATAGTAATTATACTGGTCGTAACCCATCCTATTCCTGTCCGCAAAGAAGGGCTCACCAGCATCCTGTGCAGCTGTAATGCCTGCCTTGATGCGATTGCCATAAGTATATTGGTAGCGCAAATCGTGGCGATGCTTATACCCCAGATAACCCGACTTGTCACCCTGGCGCTCATAGAAAGGAATCTTGCCCGTTGCTGTGAAGTGGTGCTTGCCATATCTCAACAGTTCATCCATCGTAGGCCATAGAGACGCTTTCTTTTCGTCACCAGCCACCACAAAGTGTTGCAGCAAGCGACGAGTGTGATAATCCAAGCTCTGCACCATCTGCAGTTCACTGAGCGAACGAATGGGGTGATAACGATCCAGATATTCCATGATGCCCTCCACCTGCTGGGCAGTCAGAAAAGGCAGTGCCTCCAATTCCTCACAACAGGTCTGATTCAGATTGATAGGGTTCAGTGCCTGCTCCTCCAACTGTTCCATCAGCTGCTCACCATAGCCTTCCTCCATATCTTCTGCTGTCAGCCATTCGCGCAGTGCGTCCTGCCAACCGCTCTGTGCAGCAGCTGGCAAGGTCATCAACAGAAGCCAAAAGAATACTAGTTTTTGCATTGCACCTGCAAAGGTACACATTTTATTCCTATTCAAATGTTAAAAAATGCAACTTTGTTGTTAAGTATGCAAATATACCGAAATTTTTGCTTACCTTTACACCCAATTAGAACAACATTATCTTTTTTTTATAATTAAAACGAAGAAACTATGAAGAAAATCTTAATGATTGCAGTGATGGCAGTATGCTGTCTGACTGCTAACGCACAGAAAATGCGTCACGGCGCAGGTCAAATCACAATCCAGCCCATGATTGGTTTCTCTGTAGGTACTTTCAGAGGTGAGTACAGCAGTGCTACTATCTCTGGAAACAAAGCTCGCGTAGGTCTCGCTATTGGTGCTGAGGCAGAGTATTACACTACTACCGACTGGTTCTCTCTTTCCGCAGGCGCGAAATACGAGCAGTTAGGTTGGGAGTGGAAGAATGCTAGCGCTGTAAAGCTTAACTACATCGACATTCCCATCATGGCCAATTTCTATGTTGCCAAGGGTTTTGCTCTGAAAATTGGTTTGCAGCCTGGTTTCCTGGTTGGCGACAATGTCGACGGTGGATGCAAATCTTTCAACTTCTCTATTCCCGTTGGTCTCTCTTATGAGTTCAAGAACGGCATTACCCTCGACCTCCGTGGAGGTTACTCTCTGACCAGAGTTGATAAATTCGATGGCGACGACTTTAAGTACTACACCGATGGTGGTTCTCTGACTATCGGTTATAAGTTCGAGCTGAAGTAAATCGAAATCGAACATATTTAAATAAGCATTAAGAGGATGTGTCTTCATTGACACATCCTCTTCATTTTACCAACTCTCTTAGAGATATGCCTAGAGGACTGACAGACTATAAATGCTGTCGGTCCTTCTCTTTCGATTATTAAGTAACAGAATTTACAAAAAGTGTAACAGAATTTACAAAAAGAGCGACTCTCATGTGTATATTTGTTTTCTTTTGACTACCTTTGCACAATCATTTCGAGAAAGAAAACCTCTGATTATGTACGAATACGAAGGGTTGCACGATATGTTTTTCATCATGCTCTATGGTGGGGCAGCGATGATGGCACTGCTGGCTGGGGTGTATCTCTGGCTGAGGAATGGCAATGCCGTCAGCCGTGGCATGGAGTCGCCGAAGGAACTGCGCCACTGGGCGGCAGCTTTTCTGATAGCGGTGGCTGCAAGCCATGTGTGGTGGGCGCTGCTCGGCGTGATATGGTTGACGGACGACAGGCTCATGCGTAACATCGTGGCTATTACGTTAGACCGTATCAGCTTCGTATCTTTGATGATATGTGTCTTGCTGCGCATGCTGCAGGACCGCCGGCGCCCTTTGTGGCCAGTAGTCGTAGCAATAGCGCCCTTTCTCGTGTGGATGGTGGTGAGTATTGTCACGCGCAACGACAACTTCGAGCAATATGTTGAGGGCTACAGCTTGCTGCTTAGCGCTGTCTTTATCGTTTATTATATATATGCGGTAAGAAAGTATGGCCGTTGGTTACACGACAACTTTGCCGATCTGGAACATAAGGAAGTGTGGCAGAGTCTGCTGCTGCTGGCCTGCATCCTGCTGGTCTATATGGTTTATGCCACCAACGAGGGTTCTCTCGCCGTGGAGTATCTAGCCCAAGTGCTGACGCTTGTTATCATTGTTTTCGTGGTGTGGCGCGTGGAGACGTTGCAGACACTGGTTGTTGATGATACAGAGCAATCGGAAGACAAGGAAGACTTGATGATAAGTTCTCTGTTAGTGCAGTACTGCGAAACACCCCAGCTCTACTTGCAGCACGACCTAACACTTGCGCAGCTGGCGATGGCCATAGGCACAAACCGTACCTATTTGAGTGCTTATTTTACAGCTAAGGGCGAGACGTACAATGCCTACATTAATCGCCTGCGCATTGACCACTATACAGCACTCTACCGCCAAGCAGTAGCTGAGGGTCGTACTGTTACTGCCCAGCAGTTGTCCATGGCGAGTGGTTACCGTAGCTACAGTACATTTGCAGTAGCTTTCAAGCAACGCATGGGCCAGTCTGCTGCTGCCTGGATGAGAGAACAACAGAGCTGACAATGATTCATAAAGGGAAATGAAACTATATATATGTGATTTTAAATTAATAAATGGTGATGTCTTTAGGTAAAAAGTTTATTCAGCCGCCCTTTTTGAAGGCAGGAGACAAGGTAGCCCTTGTCTCTCCTGCCTACTGGGTGCCGGAAGAGGCTATCATGCAAGCTGTCGAGATTATTAGAAGTTGGGGACTCCAACCCGTTGTCGGTCCGCATACCACGAGTCTGAATGTGGATGCCTATGCAGGTACTGCAGACGAGCGTGCACATGACCTCAAGTGGGCTTATGAGGATGATAGCATTAAGGCTATTTTCTGCTCGCGTGGTGGTTATGGTTCCATTCATCTGTTGAATCGTGTGCCCAAAGACTATTTCTCGCAATATCCCAAATGGCTGATAGGACATGGTGATATCACGACACTGCTCTATACGGTGGCTGGAGAGGGCTTGATGAGTATTCATGGACCCATGGCATTCCAGATAAGTGCTCAGCAGGAGCCTGCCACGAGTATTCTGCGCAATATACTGTTTGGAACCATTCCCCAATACAAGATACCTGCTAATACCTATAATAGGTGTGGTCATGCTGAGGGTGTCCTGGTGGGAGGAAATCTCTGCAGCTATGCATCCATTATAGGTTCAAAATTTCAAATTGCTCCTGAGCAGGATGTTATCCTCTTTATCGAAGAGCTGGAAGAGTCTCTGCATACCATAGACAGAATGTTCTATGCGTTGCGCCTGCAGGAGAATTTCGAAAGGGTGAAGGGCATTATCTTCGGCTCGTTCAGTTCTGTGAAGTATGATCTGCAGTATGGTAGCGTGGAGCAGATGCTCATCGGCCATCTCTGCGACTTGGGCATACCTGTCTGTTGTGGTTTCCCAGTAGGTAGCGACAGTTGTCTGCCACTTTTGGAAGGCGCACCGTGCTCCTTGGATGTCACGCCGGACGATGCCCTGCTCTCGTTCGATGTCGAAGGTGACAAGCAACTCTATGAAATCAAGAAAGAACTGTTGCAAATTATGAAATAACAGCTACTTCAAATTTTCCCATAATCTATAAATGATACTCTTTAAATGAGTTTGTTTATCTATTTCCTTTTAATCTATTATGTCTTATACAAAGCATCTGCCCATTCTCTAAATCAGTTGGTCCGCCTTTACTCCATGCTTTGATATGGTCTGCTTCCATTTCTTTAATTGTCCATATCTTGTCTTTATTCGCTTTGCCTTCTAAAACACAATCAGGGCAGTTACTAATACCCTTTTCTTTTGCCTCTGTAGTTTGACGATTATACAGGATTGCCTTTTGAGTATCATCAAATACTCGGGGATTTAAGATTTCATCGTGTTCACACCCACCAAGCACATATTCGTATATTTTCCTATGATTGATACGATCATCAGCAAATAGTCTCTCAACTAATTCATTAAAGACTGTTGTATTATATATTTCTGGATTATTTTTATAATTTTTGTAGTACTCTCCCCATTTTTGATCTATCATTTCTTTCCTGGGAGTGGTAAACACCCTTTCTATCCAACCTAATACTTCTTCAAAATGAGTCTTCAGCTCATCAATATTATTATCAAATCGATGTCTACGCATATACTCATCTATTTTCCCTTCACTTACCCATTCAAGTGCTCGTTCCAAAAAGTCCTGCCTATTTGCTTGACCTTTAATATAGCAACTCCACATTTGGATGTTAGAATTTGTGGAATTACTAAACTCAGCTTTTGCTAACGTGACAAATGGTCCTGAATTATAAGCATTTCGACGCTCTTGATCATTAATCTCTACCCCATGTTTGTTTACTACTTCAAACCAGCGACGCAGTTCATCAGAAGATTCAGGTTCACACTCATAAGCGAGTAGCTCGGTATTCAGTATCTTCTCTTTGTTTTCTTCTTGATCTACAAAATATTTGGGAACCTTCCTTTCATCAAGAATACCGAAGTCACCTGTAACATATCGACCAAGGGACGTAATTCGTTGCTGACCATCGAGCACTTCTAATTTACCATTTGGTAGTTTATTGAAATAAAGCAATCCCAAAGGATAACCATTTAAGACAGATTTTATCACTTCGGCATCCTGCTTACCATCAGCATAAATATAATTACGCTGATATTCTGGCTGAATAGTTAAACGTCCATTTAGCCCATACAATCCTTTCCTTTCTTTTCGGCTATAGACGAATCCTTCGCATAGTTGCGCGACGGTATAAATTTTTAATTCCTTTTTCATACTTTATTTCCTTTTTCTGATTAGTATCCGTTTATATTCAGAATGAACCATACGCCCTTCTGCATTCCGGTAATATGTTTTCTTCGTACCTTTACCTTCCAACACAGCATTCTCATTAGTTTTGGCACCTGATGCACCAGTCTCTTTATCATCTGAAGTTCTCACCTCTTTGTACTCGTTATAACGTCGTATATCTGGAAGACCATCGTGACACCCAAACTGTGTTAACCCCAATATTTCGAATTGTTCTGGGCAATACTTATCCAGAAAAGAAATGGGAACACCCATGGCTCCTTCATAATCTGATGGAATAGCATCTGTAAAGGGAATCTCTATGGCATCATAATTGTCATAGTGCTCATATTTAGTCCTACCTCTTATTTCTTTGTGTTTACTATATCTGAAGTTTCTTTCCTGCGTCATTAGTTTCAATGGTGAATGATGACGGTCGTGTTCCATATTTGTCAACCATATTGAAGGAATATTCTTCATATTAACACCATCAACTACTTCATCAACATCATCAGGATTCATTGTTTCAAACCACATTCCACCAGCCCACAATCGATGCCCTGACCATACCTTATTATCTTTTATATAAGGGAAAACTTCTTTGAATGTAATACAATTCTTATTAGCAATTATGAGGAACTTCTTATTGCTCTCTATGAGCCATGAGAAAAAGTCACGGAAAAGAGAAAATGGAGGGTTCGTTATTATGATATCTGCCTCATCGCGCAACTTCCTCACTTCGTCACTTCGAAAATCTCCATCGCCCTCTAAGTAATCCCACTCCAAATCATCATAGTTTATACGTCCATCACCCGTTATGTCGCGCTCAAGAATGAATATCTTTCCATGCGTGTTTGTTTTATCCTTATTGAACTGAGCGGAGTTAGTTTCTAAGAAAGATAATTGTACTGGATATTTGTAGTTTTTACTCTCTGGAGCAAAACTAGTAGAAATGAGTTTCTTTAGTCCCAAACGTTCAAAGTTCTGGGCAAAGTATTTTGTAAAATTACTCCAGTCTGGGTCATCACAAGGAAGCAGTACGGTTTTGTTTCGAAATTGTAATGGGTCAAAATCAAAATACTCTTTCACCTCATTTTCAATATCATAATATTGAGTATAGAACTCATCATTTTTCGTTTGTTTAGCGGAAACTAATTTCTTACTTGTCATATTGATTGATAGTTTTTAGTCAATAATGGCATCTGACTATCAATCGCCGTCGCACAAAGAAAGCGTGATGCTCCTTATGCGTTGAACTTTGAGGCATGCCCAGGAAAGGAAACCCCATCCACCCTTATAAGAATGCACCACGCCTGTAGGCGCAAATGCATTGCTATTGCAAGGTGGGATGGGGATGCACTATTCCTGCACCCCATAATCACTATTACTTCAAAGCGTTTTTATTTCCAAATTGTTTCCTGGGCATTTTGGTTCAACGCGAAATAATAGCAAATGCTTCTTTGTTAGTCCGGATTTCTCCCCGAACCGAGGACAAAGATAGTGAATAATTTGGGAATGACAAAATGATTTCGTGTTTTTCTATCAAAAAGGCACAGAATTGCTCTCGTACTGTCAACTCCTGTCCCCTGTCAGGGCTTCAGTTTTAAAGGTTATACAATTATTACTTACTTTATAAGTTCCTTGATTTTAGTAATGAAGGCTTCGGCTTTGGGAGTGTATTCGTCAATCATTTCCTTGTCACAATAGACGAAATCGTCATAGTCTCCAGAATGACGAATTTCAAAAAGGCGACTGAACGTCTTCCCATGTTCCTTATCCAACACACCATTAGATACAAAGTGAAGGCCAAGCATTGTTTTTACACCTGCATGAGATGAAGTCGTAATATTATTGGCCACTAATAGTGCCAAGGCAGCATAGAAGCAAGCGTAATACAACCGGCTCATCGCTGCATTGTAGTGGCCTTCACCAGCCAATAACTTTGCTTCAATAATGGTCTCTTCTGCCCTTTCAATCCTGTAGCGGATAAGCGACCACCTGCTCTGTTCGTCTAACGTCTCGTTCATATCCTAATGCCTTCGTTCATTACATTTACATAGAAAGGTGTCTTAAACGGACGATTCTCCCATTGTTTACGCAGCATTATCATCGGACTGACGAGAACACCAGTAGCCAACTCAATTTCATAAAGTACACCTGATAGTTCATCTTCATGCTTCAGGTCACGACGTTCTCCTTCGAGCAATATCAACACATCAATATCGCTATCAGGGCGTGCATCACCACGAGCCTCAGAGCCATAGAGGATGGCTGTTGCTGTAGGGTCAACGCGCCGTATAGCTTGACTAATCTGATTGACGATGTCTTTTCTGCTCATATACGCCTTCTTATAGGTTTCAACTGCAAATATACAAACTATTTCTGAGACTTCCAAATTTTCGAGCAGCGAATGCAAAGAAATGCTTGCGTTCCGTTTGCTGAGTCGTGAGAAAATTCGCCCAAAGGGTCAAATTTTGATGAAGAAAGTTGCCGTCTCAATAGGCTGATACGCTCCTGTCTCCTGTCAGGGCTGAGGTATAATGAAAAGTGTGTTTGATAATTAGTCCGTCCTTTCGGACAACGAGTCCGAAGCCTTCGGACAGTGAGTCCGAGTACGTCGGACCGAAGACAAGTCGTAGGTGTAGTAATCGACACATTGTTTAGATGTACAAATTGCGACTATTCGATGAGTCGGGTGCGAAAAATTGAGCAATTCGTGAAATGTCCCTCACATACTCACATGACCCCTCTCAAAGGCCGATGTACAAAGGGCTGAAGGCACGTGAGGGAGAATGAATGTCCCTCACGTCTCCCTCACATTTTTGAAGCTTGTCACTCACCTTTTTAATTTATGACAAAAATTTGAGCGAAATAGAAGTGTTAAAACGTCGGATTATTGCCAAATAATTTGCAAACCACAAAAAATTTTTGTACCTTTGCAAAGCATTTCAAAAAAATGCAAAGCTGGATAACAGAAATCATGGATAACACGAGAAAAACACCATGAAAAACCAGCCGCTAACCATTTTATTAACAATTTTACTATTAACAACCAAACTATGGAAGAAAAATCCTTAGTGGTCATTGAACAGCCCCAAAATGTTCAAACAACGAGTGTGCTCATCATCGAGCAGTTTCTTAACGACAACTACCGTCTGCGACGTAACGTACTGAGCGGAAAGGTGGAATTCAAGATGAAGTCTGAGGTGACGGCTGACTACCGTCCGCTGACACAGGAAGCCCTGAACAGCATCATTATCCATGCCCTTCGTGAAGGGCTGGACGAGGTATGTAACCCCAAGGCTGACATCACTATGTATGTCAACTCGGAAGAAGTACCGATGTACAACCCTGTCTTGGCGTTCCTGAACGACCTGCCCCAGTGGGACGGACAGAACCACGTTGCCCGCTTGTTCAGTCGCATTCCTGGCATCAGCTCTGAACAGCTCGCGTACCTAAGTATATGGTTGCGCTCGGCTGTGGCCCACTGGTTGCAACTCGACACGATGCACGGCAATGAGGTAGTACCTGTACTGATTGGTGCTCAGGGGTGTGGCAAGACGACTTTTCTGCGCAGGTTGCTACCCCTTCAGCTTCGTGAGTACTATCTGGATCACCTGAACCTGTCGAACAAATTCGATAAGGAGATGGCGCTGACGAACAACCTGTTGGTGAACCTTGACGAACTGGAGGCTATCCGTCCCAGTCAACACGCTGCCCTGAAGCAGACCTTGTCTAAGAACAAGGTGAACGGACGCCCCATCTTTGGCAAGGCTCAGGATGACCGTCCCCGCTATGCCTCGTTCGTGTCGACTACCAACAATCCGCATCCGCTGACAGATGCAACAGGCAGTCGTCGTTACATCTGCCTGACTATTCCCAAAGGTCAGTTCATCGATAATGCTGGCGACATCGACTACGAGCAGTTATATGCCCAGGTGTTGTATGAAATCCGCCAGTTGGAAGCCCCTTATTGGTTCAACAATGAGGAGGTAGCCCGTATCCAGCAGCTGAACCTGGCCTATATGCAGCAGCAGGACATTGCAGAGATGGTGAAAGCCTGTTTCCGCAAGCCCACAGATGGTGAAAAGGTGAAGTCGCTGAACACGACAGAGATGTTGGAGATTATTCGCGACGAATATCCTAATGTGACTGTGACGACGAAGGCAAAGGTTGAGTTGGGACGAGCACTCGTCAGCCTGGAATTCGAGCGGAAAGACCATAGTCATGTCGCCTATTACAAAGCTGTTCCCCTAAAGGCTGCGTGAGGGTAAGGGACTGAAAATGTGAGGGAGACGTGAGGGAGAACGAATATCCCTCACGCGCCTTCAGCCCTTTGTACATCGGCATTTGAGAGGGGTCATGTGAGTATGTGAGGGTAAAAATGAAATTCATTAAAAAAAACAAGAAAAATCATGAGTATAGCAAAAGAGTTATTGATAGAGAAAGCCAAGGAAGGCTACGCAGTATGTTATGTCGATGAGTGCCCGTTGCGCACCCAGTGCATGCGATGGCAGGTAGGACCGTACGTGCCCAACACCCATAGCACCTATTCGTGTGTGAATCCGGAGTTCAAGGGTGTGGCGACTGCTGAATGTCCGATGTATCGCAGCGACCAGAAGGTGCGTTTCGCCAAGGGTATGCTGCATACCTTTACCAGCGACATGCCTAAGCGTCTGGAGCCGGCAGTCCGTATGGGTGTGATAGGTCTAACCAACCGCACCTATTACTATGAGTATCGTAACGGTTCGCGACCGATTCCGCCGGCCCTGCAAGAGGACATCCGCCAGCTGTTCCGCGACAACGGTTGGACAGAAGAGGTGAAGTTCGACGGCTATGTAGAGGATTACGACTGGTAGTCCTTCTCTAATAACAAATGAGTGCCCAACGCATTGCGCTGAGCACTCGTTATTGTTATGTTCTAAGAAGTGGCTTAGAAGAACCAAGCGAGAGAAACCTGCCAAGCGTTGAACTTAGCGCTAGAGATTTCCTTCATGACACCACCCACATTTGCTTTGTACTCACCAGTCTTACCCAAGGCGATGTTGTAGTTCACCTTAGCCTGCAGATGACCTGCAATGGTAGCACCAATACCAATGTTGGCACTCAGGTTAGAAGACTTCAGCGTCCACTCAGAAACCTTTGTTCCAGCAATGCTGGTATCACTATCACCACCAAGTTTGAAACCGAACTGAGGACCTGCAAAGGCGAATACCTCAGCGAGGCTGCCCAGACCGAAACCATAACGTACGTTGATAGGAATCTGGAGAGACTGTACCTTGTAAGTCTCATCACCAGCCTTACCTTCACGCTGATCGTAGAGAGCAGAAGCGTCAATGCCCAAGCCTACAATAGGAAGTGTAAACTTAACGGTCGGACCTACGAAGAAACCTGTGCGGCTCTTTACTGCCTCACCTGCATTGTCAACAGCATCTTTTACAGAAACGTTTGTCATGTTCAGACCAGCCTGGAGACCCCAGCTAATCTGTGCTTTTGAAGGCATTGCAAAGGCAACAGCCATCAGCACTACTGCGAATAATTTTTTCATAATTGATTGGTTTAATAAATGGTTTTACTTGTTTCTGTGGGCAAAAGTAAGCATTTATTCTGACATATCCAACATTTTTGCCAGTTTTTTTAATGTCTCTGGCGACGAACAGACATACGAGCGGTACCTGATGACGATGAAGAGGAGCTCTTGGTACGGGTCTTTTTGACTGTGGACTTGCTACGAGCAGTAGCGGCACGCTTGGCTTTCTTGGCTGCTTTCAGGTCCTTGGGAGCGTTGGCAACGGAGTCGAGCGAGTCCTTGCGGTGCTTATCGCCAAAGATGTTCTGTTCGAAGGCCTTCAGTTCTGCCTCGATACGTTTCTGTTCAGCAGAGAGCTTGGTGGTGTCGCCATCACAGAGTTGTACCAGCGTCTTGCCCAGCATATTGTTGGTCTTATAGATAGTACCGTCATAGCGATTCAACGTGAAGTAGTCATCCATCGACATCGTGGCAGCATTGTTCAGATTGCTGGTCATCACCGTCTGGCGACTGAGGAACGGCTCCAGGTCGGAGTATTTTACCCAAAACAACGGATATTTCGACGCCTCGCCACCAAAGTCATCCTCGCGCAACATGACAGGACAAAGGCTCAGCACCTTGCGATGGAATGACGAGTTGGCCTGGTCGTAGTAGGCACTCTCCTTCAGGTAGTAGAGCTTGACCTCAGCCGATGGGATATCACTGTTCTCTACACGCAACTTGCCATCCTTCTCTTCATAGAAGATATGGTAGTTGTCGAGCACGGTCTTCATCTTCACCTTTGCAGAATCTGTGAACACCTCGTTACCATCGAGGCGATACTCATAGACAGGGATGTAGCCATTGAGTGCCAGTTTGAAGATATAGGTGAACAGGTTGACCTGCTTATCCATAGGCTCTACGGGATAGTAGAGTCCACCATTGGCATCCTTGTTGAGGTCTATCTCGCGGTAGATGTCACGACGCCATACGACATCCTCCGGCATATCAATAGCCGTAGGAAACATCAGACGGGCACGCATAGACATACCTTGATTCTGCTGCGACTGCTTCTGGCCAGCCTTCTGACCAGCCTTTTGCTGTGTCTGCTGCGTACGGCGCTGTTTAGGCTGAGCCATAGCCGTACCAGCCATCAGCGTTATCATCAATAAGAACAATACTCTTTTCATATATTCTTAACTCTTAATTCTTAATTCACAACTACTTAACTATGACCTCCATCGACGCATTCAGCTTACGAGGAATGCCATCAGGACCGATAGCATTGACACGCGAGATATAGAAACGACGATTGCGTTGCAACTTACGGAAGGTCTCCTTCTGACGAGCAGAGAAGTTAGCACCTTCAGAGACCATCGGGACGGCATTACCCATATTGTCGAAGAATACCGTCTCGAACGACTGTACCTTGAAGGCGATATCAAGGATACCATCGTCGATAGCGGCACCAATGCCGTCAACACTCATCAGCTGAGCCTTCGACAAGCCACCACCCTTGTAACGGATAGGCGAACCAGAATCGTCCTTCATTGCGATATACGGTGTGGGGTCAGGCAGACGACGTACACGGAACGTAAACTGTCCCATCTGCTGGGCACGTCCGGTATTCGTCGAGGTCACCGTGATGGTGACGTTCTGACCAACAGTAGTAGGACGGGCAATATAACGACCAGGACCAACGGGTTGTAGCGTTCCACCTGTCATCGTAGCCTGCACCTTATTGACAGGAACACCAGGCACACTGACACTCAATGGGTTGGAATAGCCTGCATAGAGCACGTTCATCAGGTCGGCACTAACTGTTGCCGATGGATCAACAACCGTATATTTCTGTTCAAAGTCGCGCTTGATAATCTCGCCATTACCATTGACCATCTGGATATGTCCGTTCAGCGTGAAGTCACCCGTACGACTGGTAATGGTTTCATAGAGTCCACCAGGCAGATTCACTTCCTTGCCACCGATGAATATCTGTGGCACCTGAGTAGTATCGACAGCAGCCATGACGATATGTGCCGAGAACTTGTCACCACGAACGATGGTCTGCGAGTTAGGAATGACGAAGGCATTCAGTGCATTCACACGGATATCCTTCACGTCGATATTGCTGACCAAGGTATGGAGCACCTCTCCCTCAGCATAGCGTACGTCGTTCTGCAACTTCGACAACAACGTAACAGCAGCAGCGGCAGGCATCGACTCAAACATATACTCCTGCCAGTTCTTGCCCAGTGTCTGTTCGCTCTTGGGAATGTCTGTGGTCAGGTTTGAGGCTATCATCTGCTTCTGGTGATAGTCGTTGACCATTGTGAGCATCTTGGCACGGTAGTTATTGATAGCGTCATAGAGTTCCTTGCCACGACCACGACTGGGCGACAGCATTACCTGATTGGCAGCCTCCAAATCCTCCTTATTACGCAGATTGCGAGGATCACCATTCTTACCATCAGCCTCGCGGGCTATGGCTTCCTTCAGTTCTTCAGCCAACTTGTAGAGCTTGTTGCTCATCTCCTTGACCTGTTGCGACTTGTCGTACCACTGCTGAACCTTCTGGGGGTTCTTCTTCATCTGTTCGGCAAAGTCGTCATATATGGCCTGATTCTCCTTAGTAGCATTGATGGTGGTGCGCTTCAGACTTTCCTCGACAATAGAGAAACCGTTGAGCACCTCGTTAGAGACGTTCAATGCCAGCATCGCCATCAGTACGACGTACATCAGGTTAATCATCTTCTGGCGGGGAGATACCGGTCTTTTCTTGATTGCCATTGTTCTTTTTCGTTATTACGTTATAACGTATTTCGTTATTACGATTAAATATTAGCTCTTACCTGCATGGCTTCAATCATGCGAGCATAGATCTTGTTGAGCTCCTGTATCTGCTCAGCCATGTGGCGAGTCTGTTCATTGATTTCGTCAATGGTATTGATCTGTGACGAAGCACTCTTCAACTGCATCTCATAGACACGACTGATGCCTGTCAGCGTACGGTTCAGGTTCTCCATCTCCTCGGAGTCGCGTGTCAGACGCTGGCTCTGGGCTGATACCTCAGCGAGCATCTCTGTCAGGCGGTTCAGTTCGTCGATGTAGTTCGACGTAGCCTCCTTCAGCTCCTCACCCATACCTGGAACCTCTGGCTGTTGTGCAGCAACGCCACCACCAACAGCACCGCCTCCGATAACGCCACCACCGATGACGCCTCCACCAATGACGCCTCCGCCACCAGCAAAGCTGATAGAACCGCCTTCAGTGTGTTCAGCAGTTTCGCTGCTGATTTCACCATCGCCGACAGTACCACCACCGCCATTGATTACGATGGTTCCGCCACCAACGACACCACTACCACCAACGACAGTGCCACCACCAATGACACCGCCAACGACGCCGCCATTAACAACGGGATGTTCGGCACCTTCCTCTTCCTCCATATGGATGTCGAGTTCCATGCCTTCAGTCGTCTTATCGAACGGACGGTCAAAGGCAGAGATGAAGAATACGAACACCTCCGTACCCATTCCTAAGAACAGGAAGAAGTTTGCTCCAGGCAGGTGCGTCAGCTTAAACAGCGTACCCAAGATAACGATAGAGGCACCCCATGAGTAAGCATAGTTCAGGAAGGTCTGTCCTGCCACGCTGTCCATCCACTTCTGTAAGCGGTAGACAATATTCAGTTTACTATATGTAGTCATTACTTCTTTCCTTTCTTTACTTTAATCTTATCACTGGTGGTATTGGCTAATGAGCGTACACAACGGAAGCCGATGTATGAACGGGGCTGGTTCTGGTATTCGTAGGAACGCCAAGCTGAACGGATATAGCTCTCAGGGTCTTTCCATGATCCGCCCCGCACAGACTTCTTCTTCAGACGGTAGGGGTCTTCCTTGGCAGCATTGTATCGAAGCTGCGGGTTGATGTCGTTCATTGCCTCAACACCTGCTTCGGTATAGATGGTTGAGCACCATTCTGCCACGTTACCAGCCATATCATACAGTCCATTGGAATTGGCAGAATAGATACCTGTTCTGCTGGTTATCAGGTTGCCATCCTTGGTATAGTTACCATTGTCTGGCTTGAAATTGGCATAGAAGCAACCATTGCCACTGGCCACATCCTCATTGTCCCATGGGAACTCATTCTGATCCTTGCCACGGGCAGCATACTCCCACTCAGCCTCTGTCGGCAGACGGTAGCGCTGTACATAGCGGGCAGCAGCTCCCAGACCACGCAAAAGGTATTCCGTACGCCATGCACAGAAAGCATTGGCCTGTTCCCACGTTACGCCTACCACAGGATAGTCGTTATAAGCTGCATTTGAGAAATAGTAGCGCATATAGCTCTCATTCTCGGCATTGGGGAAATCATTAACCCAGCAGGTCGTATCAGGATAGATATTGACAATATAGGTGTTCAGGAAGTCCCATGCACCTGTATATTCGCGATTGATGGTCTCACGAACTATCTGACCTTCATCGTTGATGTAGGCAGTATCCTTTGAAATCCAAATCTGCTCATTGGGATTGGGACGCACATCGGTGTTCAGAATGCGCTCCTCATGATTGACGCGATACTTACGCTTGGCGGCCTCCGTATAGTCGTAGATTTCGTAGCGATAGTTCATCTGACGCCAGTCCAGCATCTTCTCGCCAGTCACAGGATTAGTGGTATAAAGACTCTCAATGGCACGCTGCTCATCCTCATTGGGTTTACGGGGCAACTGTTTCTTCCAGTTCAGATGAGGCTTCACGGGATCACCGTTCTTGTCTTCCTCAATCTTGTACGTCTCATCACCACCATAGGCAGGGTCTGCCAGACGCTCACGAAGAATAGAGTCGCGCACATAGTTTACGAACTGACGATACATAGAGTTGGTCACCTCACGCTCGTCCATCCAGAAACCTTCTACTGAGATGTCACGCACGGGAGTCTGTTTACCCCACAGCGTATCTTTCTTGTCGATACCCATACGCAGATGACCGCGCTTGATGAGCGTCATACCGTAGGGAGCAGGTTCGCTGAACGCGCGACCACTGACACCAGTAACTTCACCACCCGACGATGATGCCATCTTGCTACCGAAGCAAGCGGTAAGCAGCATCACCATCATGGTGCAAAGTGCTATACTAATAATCTTTTTCATATCTTCTTTTATCTATTATCTCTTAACTATCAAAGAATTCTCACACTCTGATGACGGTTGCGTCCCTTCTTCTGGAAGTTCAGGTCCGTCTGATACCCCACAAACAACTCATGGCTTCCGTTGCCAATCTTCAGCACTGAGGTGTACACCTCGTAACTGTAGCCGATGATGATGCCGTGGAAGAATCCGCCAACTAGCGCTGTCACAGAATTGGAGGGACTATAGCCCACTCCCGCATACATCATTTTCTTCTCGTGTGTGTACTTCAGGCGCGTCGTCACGTTGACACGGTGACTGGTGCCGTCGGTATGCGCCAACACGGAGGGGTGTATTGATAACAACGGATTATGTAGCTGAATATTGTATCCTGCTGTCAAATAATATACTCTTGCAATGTCAAGGATGGAGCGGTCACCCAGCTCAACGGAGGGTGCCGTAGCGTGGAGCACGGACGCTCCAGCATACCACGGACCATGCGTATAATATAGTCCTGCAGACAAGTCAACCACTACACCATTGGCATCAGATTTTGAAAAGGCTAGGTCATTGTCGTTCTCCAGATCCAACCCACTGCCTCTGAATTTCTCGCTCAGGATGCCGCCCTGCAATCCAATGCTCAATACACCACCCAAGAGGCGTTGTTTATAAGCATATTGTGCCATCAGTCGCTGGTGTGAGAACAAACCTATCTGGTCGTTCACCAACTGAAGACCGACACCATGGTAGTGGTTCATAAAGTAGAATGGCATATCAGCACCGAAATGCATGGTTTTGGGTGCATTCTCAAAGCCAGTCATCGTCATAGCATAGGCTCCCGTAACGTTCAGCTTAGACTGCTTACCCACTGCTGCAGGGTTAAACGACGGTTCCATCGCCCAGTAGTGAGCGAAGGACGGTTCCTGCTGAGCCTGCACACTGGTTGTCAGCAGCAACAAAAAGACGAATATCGTTATTATCTGCTTAAGCACGTTGATAATAACGATATTCCACCTTATTTATTGTATAACAGACAGATTTACTTCTACTGTTCCAGTTCGAAAACAGGGATGAACGACTTGTCAATCTGAGTGGTGACAGTCTGTCCACCAGCAAAGTACTGACCACTGTGGCGCTCACGCCAGCGTCCCTTCGTCTTGGGCAGATAGGTCTGCCACTCGGTAGCATCAGGTTCAGTGACAGGACTGATGAGTAGTTTCGGACCGAACATAAACTCATACTTCTGTTTCAGCGCCTGTGGGTCGTCGGCAAAGTCGAAGACCAACGGACGCATCAATGTGTAACCCTCCGTGCTGACACGACGGGCACACTCCTCGATATATGGACGCAGAGCCTCACGTTCCTTGATGCAGTTGGTGATAATCTGCTGTGCTTCCTTGCCATAGTTCCACGGCTCGGTATTGCTCATATAGCCATGCACACGCATCAGTGGCAGATAGACCGACAGCTCTATCCAGCGCAACATGCGGTCTATATAGGCCTGGTCGGTATATTGGTTCTGGGGACGGAAGAAACCACCAGCATCATACGTCCACCAGGGGATACCGGCAGCCTGCACACCCAGCCCGGCAGTTATCTGACGGCGCAGCGTCTCCCAGTCGTTACCAACATCGCCACTCCATAGGGCAATGCCATAACGTTGGATGCCTGGGAAGCCACAACGGGTAAGAATCATGGGGTCCTTGCCACAAGCCTTCAAGCCGTCGCTCACTGTCTTATTGACTAGCAGAGGGAATACATTGCGTACAGCATCACCACGCCAACGACCATTATTGACCATGCGTCCTGCCAAGTCATCGTTCTCAGGCTCCGTAGCATCCTGCCACCACGCATCAATGCCCAGAGGTACCAGACGTTCCTCGAAATTCTTCCAATAGGTGGCGGCAGCATCAGGATTAAAGAAATCTATCCAGTCGGTGCCAGGAATATAGTAGTTTTTCGCCAACATCTGCTTGCCCACCTCTGAGTTCTTATCCATCTTCGACCATACAGAGACCATGAAACGGATGCCCATATGATGCAGGTAGTCGGTCAGCGCCTTGGGGTCTGGATAGAAGTCTTCATCGAAACGCATCGCATTCCAGCCATACTTACCCCAATACTGCCAGTCCTGCACAATCATACCCAGAGGAATGCGCTCTTTCTTGAAGCGGTTGGCAGTCTGCAATATCTCGTCAGACGAATGGAAACGTTCACGACAGTGGATATAGCCCAAAGCCCATGAGGGCATCTGCGGACAGGGACCCGTCAGTTCACGATAGCCGGCAATGACTTCGTCAGCAGAACCGACAAACACGGTATAGTCCACCTTTGCTGCCACAGGTGAGCGGAACGTTGTCTCGTCCTTTACCTTACTATAATATAAGACGGGCTTATCGTCTCTCGTCAGTTCAGCAGTAACCTTATGAGTGCCAGCCTTCAGGTGCACAATAGTAGAACTCGTGGGAGGAAGCCACAGATTCTGCATGTCCATCACCTTCTTGCCGTCAATCTCCAGATTGTGACGGCGAGCCATCTTCTGACCAACATCGAGCAACAGGGCATAGTCACCCTCCTTGGCTATCTTGAGTTCTGCCTCAAAGATGTTTCGCTGGCGAACCTCCTTCTTTCCGCCCTCAGTAGACGTCACATTCACAACTTCGCTAACGCCCTCGCCATTGCCTTTCGTCAACGTCACTTTCTCACTGCAAGGGTTATACTCCGTCATACCATAGTTGTTCCACAACACACCATAGCCCTTGCTCGAGAGTAACATTGGCAGCGAAATCTGCGTATTAACCTGTGTCAGTCTGCGCGACAGTCCACGCACATTGGTATAGCCGTCCTGGAATTGTCCCAAGCCATAGAGATATTCATCCTTCGGCGACTTAAAAGTCAGCGTGGCCTGTTCACCCTGCAGGTCGTGACGGGTAGCCGTGAATACTACGCGACCCTGCTTGTCCTTCACTAAAACCTGCTGGCGTTTGGCGTCAACCTTCACACTGATATCATGCTCTGCCACCTCATGATTCTTCACATAGCTCCAATCCGGCAACTGTTCAGGCAGTGTTCCTCCCTGCTCATACTGGATGCGCACCGCATTCTTTGCCACGTACTTCACTGTCAACTGTCCCTTACCAAATGGCACAGTCTCTGCCCAAGCCCACTGTAGGGCAACAAGCATTAAGGTTGTCAATACTAGTTTCTTCATATCTTTGGATACTTATTTACATAACCATCAACGTCTGCGACAGGGTGTCGTCACTATTGCCACCAATCATGATATCGAAGCGACCTGATTCAAGGACAGGCTCACCCAGACTACTCAGATACTGCAGGTGTTCACGATCGATGCAGAACGTGACACGGCGCTGTTCACCTGCCTTCAAGTGGATGCGCTGGAAACCACGCAACTCCTTGACAGGACGTGCAATGGATGATGCCTGCTGGTGGATATAGAGCTGTACGACCTCGTCGCCCTCGCGCTGCCCCGTATTCTTAACCACGATGCTAGCCTCTACAGAACCGTCAGCGTGCATTGTATTCTGACTCAGCTGAAGATCGCTATAACTGAAGGTAGTATAGGTCAAGCCATAACCAAAGGGGTAGAGCGGTTCGTTGCGCACCTCCAAGTAGTTGCTGGCATATTTACGATACTTGTTAAAGCCTTTCTCAACAGGGCGTCCAGTGTTCAAGTGATTATAATATAGAGGAACCTGTCCGAGTGCCTGCGGCATAGTGACGGTAAGACGTCCACTGGGGGCTGCATCACCAAAGAGCACATCGGCAATGGCATCACCAGCCTCAGAACCGGCAAACCATACATTCATAATGGCATCGACATGCTGTTCCTCCCAGGTGAGTACAGTAGGACGACCTGCAAAGTTCAGCAACACAATAGGCTTGCCCACCTTCACCAGTTCCTCCAACAGTTCACGCTGGGCATCGGGCATCTCCAGGGTAGCGCGACTCGACGACTCGCCACTGAAATCAGCACACTCACCCATAGCACAGACAATGATGTCGGCCTTCTGGGCAATAGCTAACGCTTCAGCCTTGGCCTTGGCAGCATCCACACGAGGAATAGTCTTGCCAAATTCTGCGGCTCGCTGCAGGTCTTCATTGTGCGTCAGGTTGCACCCCTGAGCATAGAGCAACTTACCCTTAGGCAGACGACGTTCCAATGCTTCCTTGATGGTTGCATAACGCTCAGGGGTATAAGCCACACACCAGGTGCCTGCAATGTTGGCACGGTCGTTGGCCATCGGACCGATGAGGGCGATGGTAGCATTGGAACTAAGAGGGAGAAGTGCTTTCCCAGCAGTAGAACCATTGGGCACTGCATTCTTCAACAGTACGAAGGTCTCAGTGGCGATGCGACGTGATGCAGCACGGTTCTCAGCCGTATAGATGTCCTGGGCACGGCGCTTACTGTCAAGATAGCGGTAGGGATTGTCAAAGAGTCCCAACTTCCATTTCGCCTCCAGCACACGACGGCAAGCCTGGTCGATATCAGCCATACTAATGGTACCGTCCTGCAACGATGCTGCTAATGTGCCTACAAAACCATTAGCACACATATCCATATCGGTGCCGGCTTTCAGTGCTTTCGCTGAGTTACTCTTCAGGTCGCCAAAGCCCCAGATGCCCATCTCGTTGATGGAGCCATAGTCAGTAACCACGAAACCATCAAACTTCCATTGGTCACGCAGCACCTCGGTGAGCAGCCAATGGTTGGCAGTAGCATGCTGTCCGTCAACCAGATTGAACGAGGACATAAACGATCCTGCACCAGCCTCAGCAGCAGCCTTATAGGGTGGCAGATACTGGTTGTACATGCGCAGCCGACTCATATCAACGGTATTGTAGTCGCGACCAGCCTCAACGGCACCATACAACGCATAGTGCTTGACGCAGGCCATACCACTATTGGTGGTTAGCTTTTGGCCATTGGCTGCTGGTCCCTGATAACCACGAACATACGCACGGGCTATCTCGCTGCCCAGGAAGGGGTCTTCACCACCACCTTCGGCAATGCGTCCCCAACGGGCATCGACGCAAATGTCGACCATGGGTGAGTAGAACCAGTTGATACCATCAGCTGTAGCTTCCAGAGCAGAGATACGTGCCATCTCCTCGATGGCTTGCATATCCCACGAGCACGATAGTGCCAAGGGAATAGGGAAGATGGTCTCATAGCCATGAATGACATCCATACCGACAATGAGAGGAATTCCCAGTCGCGACTTCTTGACGGCAATGTCCTGCAGGGCACGAATCTTATCAACTCCCTTCAAGTTGAAGATACCACCCAACTGTCCGCTGGCAATACGTTGTCCTACCTGGGTATCTACCGTTCCACCCGTAACAATCTCGTCACTGGCAGGTACCAGGTTCAACTGTCCCAACTTCTCCTCCAGCGTCATCTTCGACAACAGGTTATCGACATACTGACGCATCTCTGTGTTCTGTGCCTGAAGCATCTGACATGCTATCAGACCGCATAGCAATAGTACTTTCTTCATGATATGATAATAACGTATAAACCATTGGTTTATTATCTTTACCACGTCAATTTTCCACGACACCGCAATGGGTCTCGTGGAATTTTTCCTATGAAGGAGTCAAAGTTGTAAGATAGCGATACCTTTTAGAGGTACGACAGATACAGGTAGTTGGTCTGGGCAGGATACTCGGCGGCGAGGGTGTCAATCTGATTGACGGTGGGCACGAGACCAAGCATCTTGCGCCATTTACGAATAGTAAGACCAGCCTGTTCCATCTTCATGCGATGCTCCAAACCAACGGCACGACCTATCTGGAAATCGCTGAAGCCATAGACCTTGGCGGCACGCAGCAGCAGGGCAACCTCAGGCGACTGCAAATATTCCTTGAACTCGCTGGGTTCCATGAACTCTGAAACCTCCGACAGGTGGGCGTATTCGTGCAACTGCTGGTCGATATCCACGATGTGCTTCAGCTTCTGCAGGAACCAGCGGTCAATCTTTGTCAACTGATGAATCTGCTCGACGCTGTAACCCATCTGCAGGGCTTTCGACACTACGAAGACACGCATGTCAGTAGGCTCGTGCAGCGAGGTGGCAATATCCGCAATCTTGATTTCATGATTCTCCACAAAACCGTGCATACCCTGCCCTATCATGCGGAGACCTTTCTGCAGGGCTTCCTCGAAGGTACGACCGATGGCCATCACCTCACCCACCGACTTCATCGATGAGCCCAGTTGACGCTTCACGCCATGGAACTTGGTGAGGTCCCAACGAGGGATTTTTACGACCACGTAGTCGAGGGCAGGTTCGAAGAAGGCACTGGTGGTTTTCGTAACCGAGTTCTTCAGGTCGAAGAGACCGTAGCCGAGACCCAGTTTGGCAGCGACGAAAGCCAACGGATAGCCTGTAGCTTTCGAGGCCAGAGCGGAAGAACGGCTCAGACGAGCGTTGACCTCGATGACGCGATAGTCCTCGCTGTTGGGGTCGAGGGCGTACTGCACATTACACTCGCCGACGATGCCGATATGGCGGATGATCTTAATGGCGAGGGCACGTAGCTTGTGGTATTCGCTGTTGGTGAGTGTCTGACTGGGAGCCACGACAATGGACTCACCGGTATGGATGCCCAGGGGGTCGAAGTTCTCCATGTTACAAACGGTGATGCAGTTGTCATACTGGTCGCGCACCACCTCATACTCTATCTCCTTCCAACCCTTGAGCGACTTCTCCACCAATACCTGCGGCGAGAACGAGAAAGCTTCCTCGGCCTGCGCTAGGAGTTGTTCCTCGTTGTCGCAGAAGCCAGAGCCCAAACCACCAAGGGCGTAGGCAGCACGAAGAATGACTGGGAAGCCCAGTTCATGGGCGGCCTTCTGTACCTCTTCAACTGTAGAGCAGGCTTCACTCTTGATAGTCTTTACATCTATCTCGTCGAGTTTCTTCACGAAGAGGTCACGGTCTTCGGTGTCGATAATGGCCTGTACAGGGGTGCCTAACACCTTGACACCATATTTTTCCAGAATACCCTTTTCGTAGAGTTCCACACCGCAATTCAGCGCCGTCTGACCACCAAACGACAGCAGGATACCGTCAGGACGTTCTTTTTCGATAACGCGCTCGACAAACTCTGGCGTCACAGGTTGGAAATACACGGTATCTGCAACATCCTTCGAGGTCTGCACCGTCGCAATATTGGGGTTGATGAGCACTGAATGGATACCCTCTTCCTTCAACGCCTTCAACGCCTGTGCACCACTATAGTCGAACTCGCCGGCCTGACCAATCTTCAGGGCACCAGAGCCTAACAATAATACTTTCTTTATCTCTTTCTTCTCCATCATCCTAACATCTTTACGAATTCATCAAACAAAAACTCTGTGTCCACAGGGCCTGAGCAAGCCTCGGGGTGGAACTGGGCCGACATCCAAGGGTTCGTCTTATGACGGATGCCCTCGTTAGAGCCGTCGTTCATATTGACGAAGAGTGGTTCCCAGTCGGCAGGCAATGTCTTGTCGTCAACGGCATAGCCGTGATTCTGCGACGTGATGAAGCATCGGGTAGTGCCTACCTGCTGAACAGGTTGGTTGTGTGAACGATGACCATACTTCAGTTTGTAGGTGTTTGCACCAGCGGCACGTGCCAACAACTGGTTGCCAAGGCAGATACC
>JAEEGG010002341.1_pt1 | contig 49044 bp, 33 predicted proteins | sample 9134161 | NCBI WGS metagenome assembly JAEEGG01 (sample SAMN16246543, study PRJNA631951) | gut metagenome | biome: gut microbiome; feature: rumen; material: CR-attached | host: Bos | place: Iran: Karaj | collected 2018-10
CCACACATCAGTGAGCAGGTAACGGCCATCAGCCGACTTCATCTTATAGATATAGGCGCTGGGCACACGGCTCGCATCGATCTCCAGGCTGCCGCCATTGGTATTCTTGCTATCCGTACGGGTGTAGGCCAGGATGGCGGTCAGCTTGAGGCGTCCCAGCTCGGTGACCAGATTGGTACGGAAGTTATAACGCTGCAAGCCGAATCGCTGGGTGCTCACGTAGTTGCTTCCCTGATCAAAGTAGCCAGCAGAGACCATATAGGAGGTCTTACCGCTACCGCCACTGATGCTCACATTGTAATTCTGCTGCAGGGCGGTCTTGAAAATCTGGTCGAGCGCCCAGTGCTCCTCACCCTGGTGTGCATAGAAGTCCAGGATCTGATCCTGACTGTAGACAGGGGCGTTACCCACATTGGTCTCTGCCAGGTTGCGCAGCACCGCATTCTGATACCCCTTCACCGGTGTAAAGAGGATATGGGGATCCTCCCAGCCCACCATGCCGTTCAGACGGATGGTCGTTGGCTCGTTGAGCTTACCGCGCTTCGTGGTTACCAGCACCACGCCGTTGGCAGAACGCGAGCCATAGATAGCTGCTGTACCGGCATCCTTCAGGATAGAGATATTCTCGATATCGTTCGGGTTCAGACGGTTGAAGTTGTCGTAATCGGTCACCAGTCCATCGATGACAAACAGCGGACTGTTGTCATTCAAGGTGCTGATACCTCGAATGTTAAAGTTGTTGTTCTGTGCGTTGGGGTTGTAGTTCTTTCGCTGGATGATCACGTTTGGTGCGGCACCCTGCAAAGCCTGCGTGACATTCGCCACGGGGCGGTTCTCCAACAGATCGGAGCGTACCTGATCGACCGCACCCACGGCACTCTTTCGGGTGGTGGTACCATAACCGATCACAACCACCTCATCGAGCAGGGCGTTGTCTTCCTTCATGATGATGTGACGCACATTGGCGTTGGCACGCACCTCCTGACTCACATAACCCACATAAGAGAACACCAACACATCGGTTGGCTTACAATTGAGCGAGAAACTACCATCCAGGCCAGTAACAGTACCATTGGTCGTACCTTTGACCGCTACTGTCACGCCAATCATGGGTTCTCCCGATGCATCAACAACTGTACCCCTGACAGTGGCTTGCTGGACGTTGTTGGTCTCAGCCACAGAGGCACCATTGGCAAACGTCGGAGACGGGCTGCCCACACAGAGGGCCACCCCCATAAAACCTTGCCAGATGAATCTGGAATAGTTGAAATTGACTTTTTTCATTTAGTAAAACATTTAGATTGAGTTTAATTTTAGTTATTAGAATCGCTTTGTTATATCATTTACTCGGTTTGAATGATCATCTCAGCGCCTTTCGCCAGTTGGCTATGCGGCACAAACCACCCTTTGAGAGGCTTGCCCCCTATGGTGACATGGCTGATGCGGCGTCCTGTGCCCTCCCGACGGATGGTAAAGGTGTTGCCGGTGGTGCCCAAGGTGAAGCACACCCGTCGGAACAAGGGTACGGTGACGATATACTGCGGATCAGCAGGCGAATAGGTATAGATGCCAATGGCATTGAGCACATACCAGGATGACATCTCCCCGGCATCGTCCATGCCGGCATAGGCCAGTCCTTCTGCTCCCATCCCATAATAATGGTTCAGCAGGGAGTCGAGCACCACCTGGGCCTTCTCTTGTCTGTCGACGAAGTAGTAGGTGTAAGGGATGCTATGACCGGGTTGGTTACCATGACAATAGGTACCCAGGAAGCCCGTGAGGTTCCAGGCCTCATAACCATGGTTGGGCTGTTGGAAAAGCGAGTCGAGTTTCTGTTCCACCGCCCGTTTCGATGGGTAGAGCGCCACCATGCCCTCTGGGTCGTGGGGGGCGAAGAACAGGGAATTCCAGGCATCAGCCTCACGGTACTGGTAGGCATAATAGGGATACCAGGGATCAAAGGCCTTGATCCACTGCCCATCAGCCGTCTTGCCACGCCAGAAGCCTGTTGCCGGGTCGAACAGGTTCTTGTAGTTCTGCGAATGCTGCATCAGCAGCTGGTAGTTTTTCTTATCTTTCAGCTCACGGGCGATGAGTGCCGTGGCATAGTCGTCGTAGGCATACTCCTGCGTCTTGGTGACCGATGCCTTGTACTCATCCCAGGTAGGCACGTTGGTCGTATCTTTCTCAGCGATCCATCCTTGTGCCAGATACTCCTTCAGCCAGGGGCGCCCGCCACGTCCAGGGACGGTGGCATTCTTCAGCAGCAGCTGATAGGCCCGTCGGAGGTCGAAAGCACGGATGCCACGCAGCCAGGAGCCCGCCACGAAGGTCGAGGCATGGTCGCCATGGAAGAAGGTAGGCATGTAACCGCCTGCTTTCTCACCTTTGTCGATGATCGACTTGATGATATCGGTGGCCACGTCGGGGTTGATCATCCCCAACAGGATCAGTTTGTTACGATAGGTATCCCAGAACGAAGGATTGGTATAGTAACGGTAGTTGGCTTTCACCACCCTTCCCTGTTCATCGGTATATTCGCCATTGACATCGCTGCGCAAAGCCGGCCAGAGGAACGCCCGGTAGAGGGTTGAATAGAATATCGTCTGCTGTTTCCGGGTGCCCCCCTCTACGAGGATGTGGCCCAGCTGTCTGTTCCAGATGCCATCCGCCTCCTGACGCACCTCGTCGAAGGTCTTCCCCAGCATCTCTGCCTCGAGGTTCTCCTTGGCATTGGCGATGCTCACAAACGAGAAGCCTATCTTGAGCTCCAGCGCCCGTGCTCCCTTGTTCCCATCAAAATCCACCACAGCGATCTGATGGCGATGATCCTTCTGGATGGCGACGCCACGCACCCCATGGTTAGCGACGGCATAGAAATAGATGCGTCCCTCGCCATCCTGGAAGCCTTCAAAGCTGTGCGTCCCCGCCTGTTGGATATGCCAGCGGCGCGGGCGGTTGTTGCTACGGGTGATATCGACGATGAGTCGTTTCTCATCCGCTGGTCGGAACGTGTAACGGTGGAAGCCGCAACGCAGGGTTGAGGTGAGCTCCGCATTCACATGATAACGGTCCAGATACACCTGATAGTAGCCCGGATGAGCCGACTCGTTATCATGGCTGAACCAAGAGCAGAAATTATCAGGATAGAACCGACCTGTGGCAGGCATGACGGGCAGATGGAGCAGGTTCCAGTGCCCCTTACACGTATGTGCGAAACCATAGATCTGATGATCCTCATACTGATACCCCGACCCCGAGGGGTACATGGTGACCGGTGTGAGCTGCACCATCGCATTCGGTAAAGCCGCACCAGGGAACGCCTCAGCGCCCCAGGCCCGTTTGGTCTCCGTACGGGTGTAGCCCAGATCATCGGGCGTCCACAGTGTTGACGTACCTATAAAAGGATTCACCTTACCAGTCAGGTCGCCGGCTCTCACCACCAGTCCTGACAGTAACAAGACAACAAGTGTTGTGATTGATTTCATTTTCATCATTGATGTTTTAGTTATATTGGAGTGGCTATCTTCTTAGCACTGCAAAAGTACAATATGAAAGGAAAAGCGGTGTCCTCGTTTCTGCAATTTTTGTCCGGAATACAGATTTGGCAGGGAATCAAACACGATTCTCAATAGATATATGTATCTTTGCAAGCGGAAAAAACAAAGACAATAACAACACCGATATGAACAACCGAAAATTATTCTACACACTCCTGTTGGCTGCGCTCTCGCTGCCTGTTGCTGCCGACGGAGTAGAAGACTGGAGCAAAGGTATTGCCGCTCCAGCAGACAACATCAAAGTATCACGTCGCCCGGCAGCAGGCGAACGTCTGTTCCGTTCCAACACCATCGAGAAAAAGATCGCTGAGGTCAAGAAGATGCTGAAAGACGCCCCCTACCTGGCCTGGATGTTTGAGAACTGTTTCCCGAACACCCTCGACACCACCGTCCACTACACCGACAACGACGGGGCTGACGACACCTTTATATACACAGGCGACATCCACGCCATGTGGCTGCGCGACTCCGGGGCACAGGTGTGGCCCTACGTACAGTTCGCGAAAGAAGATGAAGAAATACGCAAAATGATTCGCGGAACCATACTCCGCCAGTTTCGCCTCATCTGCATCGACCCCTACGCCAACGCGTTCAACATGGGACCGACAGGAAGCGAATGGGCAAGCGACCTGACCGACATGAACCCCTACCTGCATGAGCGGAAATACGAAATCGACTCGCTATGCTACCCCCTAAGGCTGGCTTACGAATATTGGCTTGTGACTGGCGACAGCAGCATCTTCGGAGAATTATGGAAGGAAGCCGTCGGAAAGATTCTGCGGACTTTCAGAGAGCAGCAGCGAAAGGAAGGTCCGGGACCCTACCGCTTCCAACGGCGCACCAGCGCACAGTACGACACCATGAGCCATAACGGATACGGCAACCCAGTACGGCCCTGCGGACTGATCGCATCCGCTTTCCGGCCAAGCGACGACGCTACAGTACTGCTCTTCCTCGTTCCTTCCAACTTCATGGCAGTGTCAAATCTCAGGAAAGCTGCCGAGATTCTAAAAAAAGTGAACAACGACACAGCACTCGCAAACGAATGTACAGCGCTGGCAAACGAGGTGGAAACCGCGCTCCGTCAATACGCCATACACCATCACCCCACCTTCGGCGACATCTATGCCTACGAGGTGGACGGTTTCGGCAACCAGCTCCTGATGGACGACGCCAACGTGCCGTCACTCCTGGCGATGGCTTACCTCGGGGATGTACCGCTCAGCGACCCAGTCTATCAGAACACAAGGCGCTTTGTATGGAGCGACAGCAACCCCTACTTCTTCCATGGGAATGCCGGAGAGGGAATAGGAGGACCCCACGTGGGCTACGACATGGTTTGGCCCATGTCGATTATGATGCGGGCATTCACATCAACCGACGACGAAGAGATACGCCAATGCCTGCAGACGCTGGTTGACACCGACGCTGGAACGGGATTCATCCACGAGGCGTTCAACAAGGACGACGCAAGCCGATACACACGCCCATGGTTCGCATGGCAGAACACGCTGTTCGGAGAGCTTATCCTCAAACTGCTCTCCGACGGAAAAGCCGACCTGCTCAATTCCATCCAGAAACAAAAACAACCTTGATACCTGTTTATTTCAAAAAGGTCGCTTCGACCAGAATGCCTGAAAATAATTTGAATTATATTTTTAAGCATTCTGATCGAAGCGACCAATTTGTTGAGCATTAGTCAAATATCTACGCAAACTCTGTGGTTATTGTCAAAAACCACAAAACTTTCGTCCGTCTTTAAATCTAATCTTCTAAAAACTAAAAACCAAAAACTAAACTACAACCGTCCAGCTCTGTGCCGGTTATAAATCGCCATCACCTCACGGTATGCACGTTGCCCGACATTCGGGTTTCTAAGAGCCACCAGACCTGCGCCCCATAATCTGACAGCAAGGTTCATGTCGCGATGAGGATTATAACGTCCCTGGATCGTGTTGAACATCTCAATAGACTTCTCACGACTGGCACGGTCGGCATTTGTGAATTTACGGTAACCTGCAATCTTGTTGCATTCATTCACCAAAACGGGAGAAATCTGAAGAATGCCAAGATACTGGCCGTTTCTTGCATTCGCATTCTGCTTGCTCTCATGCTGAGCAATCGACCAAATCAGGTCGTTCCATTCGGAATCACTCGCTTTTTGTGCCTGCATATTCACACAAAAACAAAAAAAGACGGAGATCATCCACAATAATCTCTTTCTCATAAATTCATTCTTTATGAAACCCCATTTTTCCGTCACGGACCTGGGATTTCTGTTAACATTCATTCAATTCAAATGCAAAGTTACGCATTTTTTCCCTAATAATCAGCATGTTTAAACATTTTTTCACATCTCCGCAAAAATATCCACAAACCACAGTAGAAAAATATTCTGCAATCAATGCCAAAATAAAAGGCAAAACAGAACAGAACAACACAAACAAACAATATCATAGAATGGTTTTCTTAGTTTAAGTTTATTCCTTGGAGGATATTTCTAAAGTTCGTAACTTTGCACTCGATTTCAAAAACAAAGGTAAAAAATGAATAGACTGATAATCAACTATCGTCCCTTTTAACTTCCAATTCCGAAAGGACTTTAACTCCATCCGAAGGATTATCTCCCAAATGAAATTTTAACTCAAAAAAAACATAAATATGGCAAACAAGAATTTACATTTCGAGACGCTCCAGCTTCATGTTGGACAAGAGAACCCAGACCCCGCAACCGACTCACGGGCAGTACCAATTTATCAGACCGCATCCTACGTGTTCCGCAACTCACAGCATGCAGCCGACCGCTTCGGGCTGCGTGACGCCGGCAACATCTACGGACGACTGACCAACACCACACAGAGCGTGCTTGAAGAGCGCGTGGCAGCACTCGAGGGAGGTGTGGCTGGTTTGGCTGTGGCAAGCGGAGCGGCTGCCATCACCTACGCCCTGCAGAACATCGCTGTTGCGGGCGACCATATCGTGGCAGCCGACGACCTCTACGGAGGCTCTTTCAACCTCATCACCCACACGCTCGCAAACCAGGGGGTGAGCAACACCATCGTGAAGGTGAACGACCTCGTAACACTGGAAGCAGCCATTCAGCCCAACACCAAGGCGGTGTTCGTGGAGACGTTCGGAAACCCGAACTCGGGCGTGACGAATATCGAGGCTGTGGCAGCTGTGGCTCACAAGCACAACATTCCGCTCATCGTGGACAACACGTTCGGCACACCCTACGTCATCCGTCCGATTGAGCACGGAGCAGACATCGTTGTTCATTCAGCCACCAAATTCTTAGGCGGACACGGCACATCACTCGGAGGCATCATCGTGGACGGCGGCACATTCGACTGGAAAGCCAATGCCGACAAGTTCCCCACCCTCGCCAAGCCTGATCCAAGCTATCATGGAGCAGTATTTGCCGATGTGGCAGGACCGGCAGCGTTCGTCACACGCATACGCGCCGTCATCCTCCGCGACACAGGAGCTGCCATCTCACCGTTCAACGCGTTCATTCTCCTGCAGGGTGTGGAAACGCTGAGCCTGAGAATCGAACGCCACGTGGAGAACGCGCTGAAAGTAGTGGAATTCCTTGCTAACCATCCGAAAGTGAAGAAAGTGAACCACCCGTCGCAGCCGTCGCACGAGGACCACGCGCTCTATCAGAGCCTCTACCCCAACGGAGCCGCCTCCATCTTCACATTTGAAATCAACGGCGGACAGGAGGAGACATGGAAATTCATCGACGCGCTGCAGATTTTCTCTCTGCTTGCCAACGTGGGCGACGTGAAGAGCCTCGTCATCCACCCTTACACCACCACACACTCGCAGCTCTCACCCGAAGAGCTTGAACAGCAGCACATCACTCCTTCTACTGTCCGTCTGAGCGTTGGCACCGAGCATATCGACGACATCATCGACGACCTGAAGCAGGCGCTGGACCAGATTTAATTACCACTCGCCACACGAATTTAAGAACAACTATGACAGTAATTACACTTTTTACTATTCACTTTTCACTATTCACTTAATTATTCTTAACTTTGCATAATAATTAGTCGGCAGCTGCCGGAAACACAAAAAATATCTGAAACAAACAAAAATCAATAAGGACATGGGAAAGATTGTTAAAAAACTGACAGACTTGATTGGAGGCACACCGCTGGTGGAACTCAACAAGTTTTCTGAGAGTAAAAAGATTGAGAAACCGATTATCGCCAAGGTGGAATATTTCAACCCGGGCGGAAGCGTGAAAGACCGTATCGCACTGGCGATGATTGAGGACGCCGAGGCGAAAGGAATTCTGAAACCAGGTGCCACCATCATCGAGCCTACCAGTGGCAACACCGGGGTGGGATTGGCACTCGTGGCAGCTGTGAAAGGCTACAAGCTGGTACTCACCATGCCGGAGACCATGAGCGTGGAACGGCGAAACCTCGTGAAGGCATACGGGGCACAGGTAGTACTTACCTCAGGAAAAGACGGTATGCCCGGAGCCATCAAAGCAGCAGAGGAACTGCGCGACCAGACACCTGGCAGTGTCATCCTCCAGCAGTTTGAGAACCCGGCAAACCCGGCAAAGCACTATGCCACCACAGGAAACGAGATATGGGATGACACAGACGGGAAAATCGACATTTTCGTGGCAGGTGTGGGTACCGGCGGAACAGTGTCTGGTGTTGGCAAGCTGCTAAAGGAGAAGAACCCCGACGTGAAAATCATAGCTGTGGAGCCCTCTGCCTCTCCTGTGCTCAACGGAGGAAAGAGTGGGCCACATAAAATCCAGGGGATTGGGGCTGGATTCGTGCCGAAGACTTACAACTCCGAGGTGATTGACGAGGTGTTTGATGTAGATAACGATGATGCCATTCGCACATCACGCGAACTGGGACAGCAGGAAGGACTGCTTGTGGGAATTTCTGCCGGCGCAGCTGCTTTCGCTGCCGCTGAAGTGGCTAAGCGCCCAGAGAACAAAGGAAAGACCATCGTTGCACTCCTGCCCGACACAGGTGAGCGCTATCTCTCTACCGTCCTCTACGCATTCGAGGAGTATCCGCTTTAAGATAAGCCAAGGACTCAGCACAAAAAACCGCCGTCGTGGATGATTTCACGACGGCGGTTTTAATCTTTCTTCAACGATGAGGATATTATTTCAACCTCACCTTCACATCTGAGATCATATTCCGGTGCGATTGGTCGCTGCCTCCGGCATGAGCTATAAGCGTCTTTTTATTTTTCTTTGCCGGAATCATGAAGTCGTAGGCATAGAGCACTGAACTCTCGTTAAAGAGCGTGGCCTCTAGATAAATCGTGTATTTGCCATTGGGCACCAAATTGCCGTAAGCATCCTTGAAGTCCCACTTATACAACTGGTTGCCACTGCGGGGGGTAGCACCGGTAAAACCGTCAAGCACCTGGTCGGACATCAGCTCAGGATTTGCATGCTCCACCCATGTCGGCACACAGGCCGGACGCTTCACATAGCCACGAACAAGCGCCTCGCCATCGCGCATACGGCCCTGAGTAGTAAAAGAGGTAACAAACAGTGTCCTCACCACCTCACCTTTCTCGTTTTCAATCCAGACTGCATACTGATTCGATCCAGGACCATCTTGACGAAGATAGTTGAACGAAAGGGTTATTGCCTTTGGCTTAAACGGATTCGGTATGTTGATGGTATCAATCGGGGAGGTCATGCTTACTAACAGCAAGAACAGAGCCGCAACGAAAAACAGAGTCTTTTTCATATCGTCAATGATTATTTAAGCGCAAAAACGCATATTTTTTTGCAAATTTATGGAAAATTTTCGGATTTTCATACCTTATCTCACAAAAAACCGTTTTTTTTGCATAATTTTGTGCCACTTACCCATTTTAATGACTAATGGACATCGAAAAACCGACATCAGTGTTCAACAACATCATCGACAGAAGCAAAGGACTTTTCGATGACATAAAACGAAATTACGTACCAAGGAAACTGCTGCAAACAGACACTTGCTGCTACTGCGGAAAGAAAATCATCGGACCTTACTTTATTGACCTCTACGGGCAAAAAATCTGTTCAAGCCATCCGAGGCATCTGTGTATCAGCTGTTGTTCATTCTGCAATGAGAAAGCCATCATGATTGCAGAGGGAAAATACCTGTGCAGTAGCTGTCAGAGCTACCACACCACGTTGAAAGACGCGAAACATATCATCAAAATGATACGTGAGCACTACAGACAGACTGGGCTGGGAGAAATCGACCGGTTTCATCTCGAGATGTTAACCGTGGAGGAAATGAAGCAGCTGAGCCAGCCCATCATATCAGGCGACGTGCTCGGGCTGGCCATGTATAACGGCAACAGATACGACATCAGGGTGATTCGCAACCTATCACACACTGCCATGGCTGGTATTCTCGCACACGAAATCCTCCATATATGGCAATACCAGCGGAAGCTAAATGCACCACAACGTATCTGCGAAGGATTCTGCGACCTGGGAAGCTATGAGATTTACTCTCAAATCAAAACAAAACACGCTGAGGTGAAAATCGACTTGCTCCAGCAAGACCCCAGTCCAATCTACGGCGACGGCTATCGCATCGTGAAACGCTATTTCGACAAAGCTGGGTGGCAAGGGGTCATCAAGAAGATGGAAGGATATGTTAGTTTGTAGTTTTTAGTTTATAGTTTTTAGTTTATAGTGAGTTTGATTTGTTGATGGAGTGTTTGCGTTTTTTCCACTCCATTTTCGAAGAAAATTAACTCCATCCGAAGGAATTTAACTCCAAATGAAAATAATGACCACAGTTTATCTTTTACGCCACGGAGAGACCGAAGAGAACGTAAAGCATATCCTGCAAGGACACATGCCCGGCACACTCACTGAGAAAGGAAAGGCGCAGGCACGGGCATTGGCTGAGGATGTCCGTAATCTGAATCCAGACAAGGTGGTGTGCAGCGACCTGAAACGTTGCACCGACACCTACGACATCCTTAAAGCCGAAATCCCCACCCTGCCCGAAATCATCACAACAAAACTGCTGCGCGAGCGTGGCTGGGGGGCTGCCACCGGCATGATTGCTGACGGAAAAACACGCATCGAAATACCCAAAGATGCGGAGACCGTGAAGCAAATGAAAGCCAGGGCACAGGTTTTCATCGACTACATAAAATCCACCTACCCCGATCAAAGGATACTCGCCATCACTCACGGACTCTTCTGCCGCGTCATACAATGTGTGCTCCGTGGTGTGGAGATCAGCGACATCACACCCATGAAAAACGCCGAAATCAGGAAAATCTGCCTGTAGGATTGTTTCAGATAAAAAATTCCGAAGGAGTTAATTCCCATTTGAAAAATTTTCTCCTAATCAATATAAATACCCTTTCCTTGTCTGCCCTGCCGACTTGATGATATACACACCCTTCTTAGGTGTCTTGCTGAAATCCACGATTCTGCCGGAGAGGTCATACACAACAGTACCTGCCTCATCAGCATTGACCGACTGGATACCTGTGCCTTCACCCAGCAACGGCACTGGCTGACCTTCTAAGGGAACCACCCAAAGCGTCTCCACCTTAGGCATCTCGCTGGTGGTATAAGGCTTAAGCGAGATTCTGTAAGTGCCGGCCTCTGCTGCCTGATGACCCACTTTCTGATAGCCGGCCTTCCCTTCTGAAGCAGAGAACGAGAGGAAAGCACCCTTCTCACCATCCACATAGATGTTGCACGACTGTCGTTTGTCGGTGGCGTATTTAAACACCAGCTGATAACTGCCGGGCTGCAGGAACGTGATATCCCAGTATTGCTCAGGCTGCGTCTCGTCGTCACCGGCTATGGCCTCACCACCTGCGAGTTTTAAAGCAGGTCCTACGATGACATTCACCGTGTCGGTTGATACGGTCAGATTGTCCGACGAGGAGGCTATGGCATGCACCTTGTTCAGACCGCGTGCAGGCTCCGTCCATTCCACATTATAGGGACGCTCTGTGCTGCTGCCCACCACATTTAGCCCGCTCATCAGCTCTACAAGCTCATCTCGATCACGGATATGCTGCACATTCACAGGAACAGTGATGGTGTTATCACCGTCGAGCACAGTGTCATCCTTGAGGTCCCAGGCAATCGTCATCAGATAAGGCACCTCCGAGTGGCGCAGTCCGAGGAAAGCGTCGAGAGCAATCGACGGTTTGCGGTCTATGATGTTCCAGGCACCCTGGTCACAGTCGTCAGTCATCTCAGGCTCCATGTAGAACAGTCCGGCGGAACCGGCGTCAATCAGCTCTTTTATGAAGTCGCAGAGGAAATGGTTCGACTCCAGCTGCTTGCTGTTGTAATAACCCGTCTCCACAATCATCACCGGCGTGCCGTAGCGCTCCTGGAGCATCTTCACATTCTCCACGGTCTTTGCGATAAGCTCGTCGGGCTGCATCTTTGACACCTTCGGGAAGGCGGACAGTCCTATGACATCCCACTTTGCGCCAGCATCGCGCAAAGCGTCGAAATAGGTGGTGAGCCACTCTGTGTCCTGACCCTGGGCAACGTGGATGACAGTCTGAATATCCGGATTCACGGCCTTCACCGCCTCTGTGGCACGGTTGAGCAACTTCACGCAGCCTTCGATATTCTCCTGAAGCAGACCGTCAGTCCAGAGCAGGCCGTTGTCGAGCTCATGACCTATCTGCACCCATTTCAGCTTGATTCCGATACTGTTGATTCCGTTCACCATCGAGTAGGTGTGCTTATACACGTTCTCTGCCAAAGCGTCGAAGTCGTTGTTTTTCCATGCTGCTGGCTTATACTGGCTGCCTCCGTCGGCGGTGATGTCGCTGTAATGCATATCGAGCATCACATTCATTCCCAGCGACTTGGCTCTCGACACGAGCGAACGGGAATAAGAAGGATTACAAACACCATCGGAAGGGTTCACCAGCACGCTCACCCTCATACTGTTCATGCCCTGCTCCTTCAGGATGGTAAGCACTGATTTCTTCAATCCTTTACGGTTGTAAAACGTACGGCCGCTCTCCTGTTTCGTGAGCAAGCTCACGTCGGCACCGAACGCAAAGGCATCCTCTGCAGCAGCACGGTCGAACACTGTGTCACCCACCGAGATAATAGGACGGAACGGAGCCTCATAGTCTTTCGTGCCGAAGTTCTTTCGCTGGATTTTCCAGTTGGGGAAGAGTGTCTGACCAGACTTCACGAAAATGCTGGCATTCTGGTCATAACCTTTCAGATGCCAGTCCATCCATTTCACGGCCATACGGCCGAAATCTCCACCGCCCTGATTGTAATAGGTGCCACCATGGCCGGCAGTCGGCAAGTCTGCCCACACCACCGGCACTTTCGTGATGCTACCGTAGTCACCTTTTGCGTTGTTGTATGCCACATCGTCCGGGCCGCCTGTCATATAGATAAGTGGACAGTGGAGGCTTTTCAGCGTCTGGGGCGATGCGCCTCCCATCGACATTCCACCCATGCCCGCATTCATGATAAGCAAGGTTTTCACACGCGTGTTGGCGCAGTTGGCGATGGCCTGGGCACCGCCGCATGAATGGCCGGCTATGGCGATGTTATTGAGGTTGATGGCATGGAAATAGTCGGTGCTTGCCAATTTGTACTGACGCTGGAGCCAGTCGATGATGGTGGTCACCTGTGTCTCACTCGAACCGCCGTCCTCACGCTCATCCCCCGTCATCTCGAACGATCCAATCGCCACGACCACATAGCCGTGTGAGGCGATTTCGTTGAGCATCCGCTCATAGCCGGTGGAGGAGTCGGAGCACGCACCGTTACACCATATCAGAATCGGCAGCAGACCACCCTCGTTGCGGGCTGCCCACTTCACGTTGCGCGGACGGTAAATCGTATAGTCTTTGAATGTCTTGTCGCTCACGACCACAGCCTTATAGCGACCGCTTCCACCGTTGTCAATCACTTTCTGACGTGCCACATTCGGACCGACCATGTCGTCCATGTTGCCGCTCACTCTGCGTGGACCGGTGGCTTCTGACATGTTTTCAGGCACTGTCTGCCCGAAGGCATTGTTCATGGTGTTCAGCCCTATGGCCGACGTAATGACCTGAAGCGCAAACAGCGCAGCCATCACTTTCATGGTGTTATTCTTTCTGCTCATAAAATTGGTTGTCTTATTTTTCCACAAATTTACACTTTTTTTCTGTACGATTTTTGCATAAATAGAACAATTATTTTCAATTTTGTAACTCCACAAGTGATAACTACTCTCTAAATGTCTTTCTAAAACAGTCCACAACTCCAGCTGTCATCAACCTTTTAAGAACTTCAAAAACTTCAGTAAATAATAAAAGTCACATCTAAATCTTCGTTTAAATTCGTAGATTCGTTGTAGGAAAAATAGAAATATCACTTGTCTTGTATCGACGGTGAACGGTACTCCGAGGGCAATACACCGAACATTTTCTTGAAATTGGCTGAAAAAGCTTTATGTGTGTTATACCCCACCCGATCGGCAATTTCCCCGATAGCCAGGTCGGTGTCGCTCAGCAGTTGTGCCGCATGTTTCAGCCGGACATTACGGATGAAGTCGGCGGGAGAGATGCCGAGCATGTTGCGCAGCTTGGTGTAGAGAGCTGATCGGCTCATACACACATCCTGCGCCAGCTGGTCCACACCATAGTCGGCATCTGAGAGACGAGTCTCAATAGCTTTCAGCATCTGTTCAGCCAATTGCTCCTCTTCACTGTTGACGGCGATTTTCTGTGGGTCGATGTTGGTGTTTTCAGCAAACTCATGACGGGCCTCCTCACGAAGCTCAAACAGCCGGTTCACACGACGGTCGTTCTCGCGCTCCATCTTCTGGCGCTTACGTTTCAGGTAGAATGTGAGCAGAGCGGCAACAGCAGCACAGCCGACAAGCAGATAGAAAAGTCTCGCCCACCAGGTCAGCCAGAATGGAGGCCGGATGGTCAGTGCCAGCCTGGTGGTGTTCCCCCACTCCCCATTGTCGCCAGCGGCCTGTACCTCGAAGAAATAGCCGCCGGGAGGTAAGGCACGGTAGGCAGTTTCGCAAAGACTGCCATCTGAAAAAGAGGAATACTGCCACTCTTTTTCCAGTCCTTCGAGCCGATAACGGTAGCGGGTATGTGTGGGAGAAGCATAGTTAAGGGCAGAAAACTGGAATTTGAAGTTGTTTTGGTCATAATCAAAAATCAATTCACCAGCCAACTCCTCCAATGGTATTAACTCACCATCTCTCTCCACGGCAATCATAACCACAGTCAATGATTCCGGTTTCTCAGGCTCAAGCCAATCTGGCTGGAATGTCACAGCAGAACTGCCTGAAAAAACAAACACAAGACGGCCATCGGGTGCAAGCACGGCAGCACGTTCCATCATTGAGGCAGCAGGAACACCATCCTCCTGACCATAATTAATAACAACTGGCTTAGAACTTGACGACTTGTCACAGACTATTCTACTGATGCCGAAAGAAGTACCAACCCACAAATTGTTGTTGGAATCAAGCACCAGGCTGCGTATGCAGTTATTGGCAAGTCCGTCAACATGGACGATTTCCCATCCTTCATTTTCCCATCCTTCATTTTTCCACCCTTCTCTTTTCATCTGGAACAGTCCGTTTTGAGTTCCTATCCACAGATTGTCACTGCTGTCTCTCACCATACAATTATATTTGCTGCTGTAGCCTTCTATCTCAGCAGCACCAGGGAAGATTGCCAGGGTGTCGGTTTCAGTGTTGAGCATGAATGCGCCATTCTGTGTATAAACTGCAGCCCATTTCCCGTCCAGAAGACAAGCACCGACAAAAAAGCGGAAATCCTTGAGTGCTGGCAGACGATTGTTGAGCGGCACAAATTCCTTACGTCCAGGATAGAAATAGCCCAGCTGGTTCAAGGCGACACAGAGCAGATACTTGCCGGGAGAAAGTTCCATAATGAACTTCATGGAATTGTGGGGAAGCGATATCACATTACCAGTATCATAGTGTATCACTCTCCCATCCTGTTCACAGTCCAGACCGTCGGCTTTGCAATGCCACACACGCCCCTGGCTGTCAACAGTGCTGCGGGCAAGACCGACAAGCGGGTCATCGGTTATCACTTCAGCCATCTGTCTGACAGGAGGTGTATAACGGATGCCGTTCGACACTGTTCCATCCCACACACCACCTTGTCTGTCAGTTAACGTCAAGGGGGAAGGTTTGAATGTCCTCATCAGATCTTCTGTCACCCTCTCCTCTATGTCGTATCGGAACGAACGAATCCGGGCATCGAAGAGAAAGATGCGGTAGAAATCCCGCAGCCACAAAAGAGAGTCTCCCTGCCATTGCTGGGCGTAGCCCTGGGAGAAATGAGGTAAGCGGTAGGCGCGGCCATAGTTGCAAGGCACCGTCTGAAACCCTCTTCCGTTCGACAGGCAGAACACCCCCTCGCAGTTCACCAGCATCTGCCCGTTGGGCAATTCCACCAGCTGATGCACCTCGCCAGTAGGCAGTCCGTCGGTCACATCCCATTGTTTTTCTATGGAACGGGCTGTCAGCAGACACAACAGACATAGAAATATGAGCAGTATTCTCTTCATGGTCTATTCGACTTTCCGGCAACAAAGATACAATAAAATAAGCAGACGACTGTCGTTTTCGTCCAAAAAAGTATGAAAACAATAGGCATAAACGTACAAATATCACAAATGAACGTTTATGCACATCCGTTTTGTACGATTCACCAAAAACATTATTTATTATAATTGTAATTTTGCGGTATGAAAAATAATGACAACAAAATTAAATAGAACAATGAAACAGACAATTCTTTTCCTAATTATGATGCTGGCGGTCATGACGACCACATCGGCACAGGAAAACCACGACCGCGGATTCATCCATCCTGGAGGGCTCTACACTCAGGCGGACTTCGACCGTGTGAAAGCCCAGATTGCAGCCAGAAACCAGAAGGTGGTGCTTGCCTACACCAAACTGAAAAATGCTGAATACGCACAGGCATCCGTACAGACCTACCCTGTGGAGACCATTGTCAGAGGCGGTTCGGGCGAGAACTACATCAACGCGGCACGCGGAGCCACCATGGCTTATCAGAACGCCCTGCGCTGGAAGCTCGGCGGCACAAGGACAAACGCCAATGCCGCAGTACGCATCCTGATGGCTTGGGCAAAGAAGACAACAGCCATCAGCGGAAGCAGCGACCAATGTCTGGCAGTGGGGCTTTACGGCTATCAGTTTGCCCAGGCGGCAGAGCTGATGCGTGACTATGAGGGATGGAAAACCGAGGACTTCGAGGCTTTTCAGCAATGGATGCTCAAGCTGTGGTATCCCAAAGCCATTCAGTTCTTACGTCAGCGCAACGGCACATGGGAGAACAGCGGCAAATGGTGGCAGGCGCCAGGCCATTACTGGTCGAACTGGGGACTGTGCAACGCGCTTTGTGTCATGTCGATTGGCATCCTGTGCGACAATGTGCAGATTTACAACGAGGGCATTTCATTTATCAAATACGATCAGGTGGGAAACTACACCGAACCGCCAACACTCTACGATGTGACAGGCCATGACGGGGTAACAGGCAAAGCCATTCAAAACAATGGGCTTACGGAATTCTGGGGCAATCTGATTGTGACCACCACAGAGAGTGATCTGGAGACTGGAGCATACGGCAAGCTGGGCCAAATGAACGAGAGCGGACGCGACACAGGCCACTCATCACTGGCTCTGGGACTGGCCGTAGATATAGCAAAGGTGGCATACAACCAAGGCGACGACCTCTTTGCCTATATGGACCACCGCCTGGCAGCCGGAATCGAGTATGTGGCGGCACAGACCCAGAGCGTGGAGGGACTGCCATGGACCAACTACCACTATGGCACCAACGGGCTTTACTATTCCGACAGCAGGACATGGGTGATGACCGGACCAGCTCTTGGAGCACAGATGCGTCCCTACTGGGCCACCGTCATCGGGATATATGAGGGCGTGAAAGGAGTAACCATGCCGTTTGCCGAGAAAGCACTGGAAGAGATGGGAATCGACGGGGGTGGAACAGGCAGCACCAGCGGCGGATACGACCACCTGGGCTATTCAGTGCTGATGAACACATACGATGAACAGCTCTGCCCGCCCGACCACACACCAACTGAGCTGACCGGACAGATAGAATACAGCACCACACTGACTGCCACCCTCATACCCAGCCTCGCCCAGGAAAAAAAGCGAGGGCTCATCGACGGAAAAACGACAAAGCATACAGAACTGGGGGCGCTCGTCAACACATTCTCCACTTCCAAAAGCACACTCCTGCCTAACGGCAAGACCCTGCGGCTTATCCCCATACTTCCTGAAGGGGAGGAAGACACAGGGCTATGGCAATGGAACACAGGACAGACCACGAGGGAAATCACTGTTGACACAGGCTGGAGCTACCTCTACCGCGTCACATACACCAATGCCAACGGCATAAAGAGCCAGCTTTGCTTCTCCATCGCCACCACAGACCAGGGCACGCCCGTGGGAATCCAGTCCGTTCAAAAAGCAGACAAAGAAAACCATCATACGGTTGAGGGTGTGTTCGACATGAACGGACGCAAGCTAAACTGTTCCGGTCAAGTGTCACATCTTCCCAAAGGCATATATATTATTAACGGCAAAAAAGTGATCCTATGAAACAATTGCTCATCTTTTTCTTCACATCTTGTTTCACTGCCTTCCAAGCTTCTGCCCAGTCCCAATTGGAGAACTATAAGATGAACGGGCCCTACGAGGTGGTGGCACGCGACGGGGCTTACGCCTACACAAAAAGCGGCAGTGAGCAGGACTGGTGGACGGCATGGCAATGTGCACAGCACGGTCAGGCAGGAAAGGCTGTGGAAATCATCAACGCCTACTCCAGGACTTTACAGCGGTTCGACGGACATGATGCGCCGCTCTGCTGCATCCAGGCTTACTGGCTGTTAAGGAGCATGACACTGCTGAATGCTGAGGGAAAGATGACGCGTGAAGAATCAGACGCAGCCCAAGACATGGTACGGAGAGCAATGCTTCCTGTCATAGAGAAGTTCGAGGCCGACAGCCCATACGCCAACGGTAACTGGGGGCATATCGTCAACCGTTGTCGTATCGCGGCGTCAATCTTCCTTGGCGACAAGGACCTCTATCAACAGGCAATCGACATTTACCTCCATGCCAATGACAACGGATCATTGCCTCATTATGTAAGTGAAACAGGGCAGTGCCAGGAGACAGGGCGCGACCAGGCTCATGCTCAGTTGGGGCTGGGTGCCATGTGCGACATCTGTGAGATGGCTTGGGAGCAGGGCGATGACCTCTGGGGATCACTCGACAACCGGCTGATGCGCGGAATTGAGTATTCAGCACGCTATAACCTCGGCTACGACGTGCCTTTCCAGATATGGAAGGACTGTACAGGGCTGTACTGCGACTGGACCAAGCCTGCAGGTATGGGACGTGGAACCATACGCTGCATCTACGACCAGCCATACCGGCACTATGTGATCCGGAAAGGACTGGAGATGCCTTATACAAAAAAACTGCTCGGCTTACAGAGAAAAGCAGCGGAAAAGGGAGGAATCAGACACAATCCGGAAGCAGACGAGTTTACGGTGGAAGGTGTGAAAGCAAGCCAAAAACTTCATCAGGTGTTCGCCTACCCTGCACCCGAAGGTGCACCGCTGAAACACGATTACGACGTGTATGCACGTCCGCGCGGCAGCGAAGAGTGGATCCGCATTGACACTTACATGGCTAAAGTGAACGCAGCGGTCGGTGAAAACCGTCACAAGGTGTCGGAAATCAGCTATGCCTTGTTCGACTTCACTGGCGATGTATTTGTGAGAGTGGTATGCAAAAACAGGAAATACACCACGGTAAGGGTACGGCCTGACTATAAGGGCGTGATTGCCCGCACACCCAACGACTCCACAGCGGAATTCCTCCTTTTCCAACCGGAGAATGTCAGCGTGGAGTTCGACGGCGACATCACCGCCAATCTGCTGCTCTTCACATCGAAGCCCCCGGTCACGAAAGAGGAAGCGGCACACGAAGCAAAAGATCAGGGACGTGCGTTCGTCTGTTTTGAGCCGGGACTCTACAGGCAGGACAGAATCAAGGTGGCGTCAAACACCACCGTCTGGATTGCAGGAGGAGCTTATTTCACCGGCACCTTCACCATTGAGGACGTGGAGAACGTAAGCATCCTGGGCCGTGGAATCGCACGTCCTGCCGACGGCTATGAAGGATGCCATGTCCATCGATCCAGAAACGTGCTGATAGACGGACTGACAGTGAACACCTGCCCTGTGGGCGAAAGCGACGGCGTGACGCTGCATGATGTACGGAGCATATCGCATCCCAGCTGGGGCGACGGCTTGAATGTGTTCGCAAGCAGCAACGTGCTCTTCGACCGCGTGTTCTGCCGCAATTCCGATGACTGCACCACAGCATACGCCACCCGAAAGGGCTTCAGCGGCAGCACCCGCAACATCACCATGCGTAACTCAACGCTCTGGGCCGACGTGGCACACCCCATCTTCATCGGCATCCACGGCAACGCGGAACGTGGCGACACCATAGAGCAACTTCGCTACGAGAATATCGACATCCTTGGACAGGCTGAGCCGCAGGTGGATTATCAGGGCTGCCTAGCCATCAACTGCGGCGACAATAACCTCGTGCGCGACGTGGTGTTCGACAACATCCGGGTTGAGCAGATCCTGAAAGGCTCACTGCTGCAGGTGAAGGTGGGATACAACCAGAAATACTGCACGGCTCCGGGCAGAGGGGTTGAAAACATCACCTTCCGTAACATACGCTATTATGGAGACCTCCCGAGAAGCCTCTCCATCATCAACGGCTACGATGACAGCCGGCAAGTGAGCAATATTTCTTTCGAGGGACTGAAAGTCAACGGACGGTTGATCCACGACCGGATGAAGGACAAGCCGGCATGGTATGCCACCGCCGACTACCTGCCCATGTACGTGGGCAACCACGTCAGTAACGTGTCGTTCAGTGCCGACAGCCGGCAGTCGATGGTCAGCCGCTCACTGGCTTACTGCTCCTCGCAGACTGACCGTGCCCTGGAGTCGCTGCGTCCCTACGACTTCACGATGATGCCGCGCAACATCCTGAAAGGGGAAACCACATGGAACCTGCGCAAAGCCAAGCCCGAGGAGTGGTGCTCCGGATTCTGGCCGGGCATCCTCTGGATGGACTTCGCTTATAACAAGAGCGAGGCGGTAGGCAAGGCCGCCAGGGGCTATACCGACGCCATCCTTTCCGTTGTCAGCCAGCCGGTTTATGACCACGACCTCGGATTCATCACCATCAACGCGCTAATGAAGGGGTACGAGGTGAGCAAAGACGAACGGTACTGCGCAGCCGCACTGCGAGCCGCCGACTCGCTCGCCACGCTCTTCAATCCCTCAGCCGGCACCATCCTCTCATGGCCACGTCATGTAAAGGACTACGGCGGGCACAACACCATCATGGACAACATGATGAACCTCGAGCTGCTCTTCTGGGCTACGGAACATGGCGGTTCGAAGCAGCTGAAGGACATAGCCCTCAGCCATGCGCTGACCACCATGAAAAATCAGTTCCGCCCCGACGGCTCGTGCTTCCACGTGGCTGTCTACGACTCTCTTAGCGGGAAGTTCATCAAAGGGGTGACACATCAGGGATTCAGAGACCAGTCGATGTGGAGCCGAGGCCAGGCCTGGGCGATCTACGGCTACACGATGACCTACCGCCACACGCACGACCCGCAGTTCCTCACTTTCGCACAGAAAGTTGCAGACATCTATCTGAAACGGCTGAAAGAGACCAGCGATGATATGGTGCCTTACTGGGACATGGACGACCCGCGCATCCGGTCCGACAGAAGCCATTGCCCCAAAGACGCGTCAGCAGCGGCTGTCGTTGCGTCAGCGCTGATTGAGCTTCATCGTTTTGCACCCACAAAAGGATACCGTGAGCAAGCCGAGAAGATGCTTGCCGACCTCAACTCCGACAGCTATCAGAGCCGCGACCGTAACGTGTCATTCCTTATGCACTCCACCGGTCATCATCCCGCAGGCACCGAAATTGACGCCAGCATCATCTATGCCGACTACTATTATCTTGAGGCACTCATGCGCCTATACAACGAATTCTAAGAGTAACGTTTTCGTAGTAAACACACTTTTTACTTCGTAGAATCTTGTCACGACTCGGCTGAATCTAAGCAAGCTTATTCTGCGCTCGCTGCTCCAAGATTTTAATTTTCACTATTCAATTTAAAAAATTTTTCTTGCTGAAAGCACTCGTTTTTTTGCAGTATGCAAAAAAATCAGTAACTTTGTAGTCATGACAGACGCTATCAAGAATTTCTGGCATAAGATAAAGAACTGGCTGCAGTCGCTGTCTTTCAGGACCGGTGTCATCGTGCTGGCATGCTGCATCCCTTTCTATATCTTGTCGTTTGCCCAGATGCTGCTGCCCATAAGCGCGACAGCAAAAGGGGTGCTGTGGGCTGTTTTGTTCGGACTGGCAAAGACTTGTCAGTATGGTGGACTGACGATTCTGGGTGTGGAAGGCTATAAGCGAATAAAAAATAAATTCAAACGTAAAAAAGGGGAACAATTATGAAAAGACTGTTTTTATGCCTTTTGGCAATGACGGGCGTGCTCGCCCTGTCAGCACAAAGCGTGTATGACTTCAAAGTGAAAGACGATGCCGGCAGCGACGTGCCGCTGTCCAACTACAAAGGCAAGGTGCTCCTGATTGTGAACACCGCAACACGGTGCGGATTCACGCCGCAGTATAAGGAGCTGGAGACGCTCTATGAGAAGTATGCGGAAGCGGGGCTGGAAATCCTAGACTTCCCATGCAACCAGTTTGGAGCACAGGCTCCCGGCTCTATCCAGGAGATTCACCAGTTCTGCACCGCCAATTATGACATCCATTTCCCGCAGTTCGACAAAATCGAGGTGAACGGCGACGGTGAGCATCCGCTCTACACCTGGCTGAAGTCACAGAAAGGGTTCGGTGGTTTCGACCTCAAAGACCAGCGGGGCAAGTTCATGGACGACATGCTCCGGAAGCGCGATGCCGACTTCGACAAGAAAGCTGACATCAAATGGAATTTCACCAAATTCCTGGTTTCACGCGACGGACAGGTTCTGAAACGTTACGAGCCGACTGATAAGATAAGCGACATCGAGTCGGCTATTCAGGCGGAACTCAATAAAAAATAAATTACCCAATTTTCTGAAGTAAAAATGGAAGCCGAGTTAATTTAAAGATTTAATTATGTAAGATGTAAGATTTATGCAGGTGGTTCGGAATTTAATCGGAATTTAAAATGAGAGTTAACTCCAATTTCTGAAAGAAATTTAACTCCAAATAAAATTTTTAATTTAAGTTTCGGATGTTCAATCAACAAAAAAACAATGAAAAAACTGTTCATGATTTTGGCAGTGCTCCTGACAATCAGTGTGACTGCCTGCTCTCAAGCAAACAAAACCAAAGAAAACAAAGAGATGAAAAAAACATTGGTTGCTTATTTTTCGGCATCGGGCGTGACGAAAGGCGTGGCACAGAAACTGGCTGAGGCGGCTGGTGCCGACCTGCACGAAATCAAGCCGGAGCAGCCTTACACAGATGCCGACCTCGACTGGCACGACAAACAGAGCCGCAGCAGCGTGGAGATGGACGACAAGAAATCTCGGCCCGCCATCACCGACAAACTCGACAACATGGCTGACTATGAGGTGGTTTATGTGGGGTTCCCTATCTGGTGGTACACCTGCCCCACCATCATCAACACCTTCATGGAGGCGTATGATTTCAAGGGAAAGACCGTCATTCCTTTCGCCACATCAGGAGGCAGCAGCATCAAGAAAGCATGCGACGACCTGAAAGCTACCTACCCTGACGTAAACTGGAAAGAGGGGAAGCTGCTTAACGGTGCTACGAAGGAAGACCTGGAAGCTTGGGTGAAACAATGAAAGGTGATGGGACGTTCTTCATGGACGACTGGGATGACATCGTCAGTGTGTTGAAACGGCCCTGGTGTGCAGAGGACATCAAAGAAGAGATTCTATGAGAAAAATCATCTTTTTATCTTTCATCCTGTTGCTGCCTCTGACTGTATCAGCGCAAGACATCCAGGGGGTTGTGAGCCGGCAGCTGGCCACATACCCTGAATCGAGGCTGATCGACATCTACAAATCCTGCTTCCAGGATTATATGGGCGCAGAGCACTTAGTGACTGACCGCCAGAGCGTGAAAACATACCTCGATGAGGAGCTGGCAACGACCACCCTCGAAGAGATGCAGCCATGGTATTATGAGCCGTGCGGCACCGACGGCGGCTATTACCGTGTCAGCCTCAGGGCAGTCAAGGAGGGTATCATCAGCGCCGACCAGCTCCTCGACGCCTTCATCCGCAGCGCTGGAGAGACAACTGTGTCCGACGTGAAGCGGCCCCCAAAAAGGAATGAGGAGGTCGATTTGCTCTTCACCCATTATGTACGCCCTTCTGTGGAATCGTGGAGTAACCGCTGGCACACTATAATTGCCGAAATCGACAAGATGAACCTCAATCTCCCTAATTACGATGAGGACAAAACTTTCATCTACAGCCTGCTCACCGCCGGCAAATATGCCGTCAGCCACTCCCCCGCCTACCGTGAAGCATACCATCCCCACTACCGCATCGTCCGCCGCGACATCTTCAAGCGCGAAATCAAACCCGCCATTGAGAAATACCTCAAGAAAAAGAATAAAAGGCGTAAAAGATAGCACTTTAATCCCTTTATTCAATTGTTCAATCAACAAAAAAGAAAAAAACCGCTTTGTCATGGGCTGCGCCCAATAGTAGTTTTTAGTTTGTAGTTTTTAGATTATAGTTTGTAGAGGCTATGCAGATGGGGGATTTATTTTTTGTTGTTGTTTCAATTCTTCAGGATAAAGGCAACGGATGGGAGAAAATCAGCTGATAAACAATGTAGTTATCAGCCATAGAATCAGGATGACCGACAACAGAATGTCGGAAAGGCGTCCTTTGGCTGTCGAGGTGAAATGTCCCCAGAGGATAGCGGTGTTGACCATGCAGAGCGGGAATACATACACAAACAACTGAGGCTCAATCCACAGAAACACGAAAGATGCCGCACCCTGCAGACAGAACACATAATAATTCATGCGCATACGTGTGCGGTTCAGATGGATGTTCATAAAGAAATCGAGCCCAGCCACCACGAACATGGCGAATGCCACCCAGAACGACCACCGTTCCTTGCCTGAAAGGATACCCAGACCTCCCTCTCCGAACGTGGTCATCTGGTCGAGATGATTAGAGAACAATTCCGATCCTCCCAACCAGGGAGCCAGCACACTCCAGAACCAATAAGGCACCACAACCCCGAGCAGCGCAGCCACAAAACACTTGGGTGACAACGCCCTGAGAATGCCTATAGAGAATATGCTCACGATAAACAGCCATATCAGCTGTGGACACGCCAGAGTGGCAACACCCAACGCCAAGTTCGCCGAGAAAACACCAACAGGAGCCTGACGTGACTGATATATTCCCAACAAAATAAAATAGTAAACCAGATAACATATCATGACGAGCTGCGAGAACTGCAACGGATGTATAAACGTCGCCATCGCAATAAGCAGCATCATCGTCAGGCTGATGGTGCGGTCGCTGTTCGTCAGCAGGCTGTAACGGGTGTTAATTTCCGCTAACAGATAAACAGCGGCAGCACAGACCACCATACCCAGCAGAGAATCGAAGAAAGGCATCAGCACCACCTCGTGCGCCACCTTTCCACCAACGCCCAGCCAACCGTTCAATATCCATGCAATGAAAGTGAACACCAACGCCACTGGCCACACCAACCTATTTTTGGAATATGTCTCGAGCACTTTTTTATTTAATGGGAGTTAAAATTGCATTTGGAGTTAAATTTCTTGCAGAAATTGGGAGTTAATCCTTCGGATGGGAGTAAAACCAACCGCAATCAACCCATCAACAAATCAAACCCACTACAAACTATAAACTACAAACTATAAACTACAAACTATAAACTACAAACTATAAACTACAAATCCGCTCCGATATCGCTACGGAAATACCGTTTCTCGAAGTTTATTTTCTTTGCCTCGGTGAATGACTTCTGCAATGCCTCCGCCTTATCTGCACCATAGGAGCTGACAGCGATGACACGACCTCCGGCAGTCACCACCTCACCGTCCTTGAATGCGGTGCCGGCATGGAACACGACAGAACCATCCACCTGGTCGATGCCACGGATAGGGAACCCCTTCTCATAATGCTCGGGATAACCGCCCGACACAAGCATGACGCATACCGCTGAGCGGGGATCCACCTCCAACGTTTTCTGAGCCAGACTGCCAGCAGCCACACCCTCAAACAAATCGACGATATCACTCTTCAGACGCAACATCACCGTCTCTGTCTCAGGGTCACCCATACGAACATTATACTCAATCACCATCGGGTCGCCAGCCTTAGCACACGAATAGTCGCGATCGACACGGATAAGCCCTAAGAAGATAAAACCTTTATAGTCGATGCCCTCGGAAGCCAACCCTTTCACCGTGGGACGTATGATGCGGTCTTCAACCTTCTTCATGAATTCAGCATCGGCAAACGGTACAGGCGACACACTGCCCATACCGCCGGTGTTCAGCCCCGTGTCGTGCTCACCGATACGTTTGTAGTCCTTCGCCTCAGGCAGAATCTTATAGTCCTTTCCGTCGGTGATGACAAACACCGAGCACTCGATACCGCTCAAAAACTCCTCAATCACCACCTTCGCACTCGCCTGACCGAACATACCGTCGAGCATACCTGCCAACTCACGTTTAGCCTCTTCAAGCGTAGGCACAATCAGCACCCCCTTGCCGGCACACAGGCCATCGGCCTTCAGCACGTAAGGCGGCTGTAAGGTCTCCAGAAAGCGGCATCCCTCCTCAAGCGTCTCAGCAGAAAACGAGCGGTAAGCCGCTGTAGGGATGGCATGACGCTGCATGAATCCTTTCGCAAACTCCTTCGACCCCTCAAGCACCGCACCTGCCTTCGATGGACCAATCACAGGGACAGAAGCCAGACGGGAGTCGCTCTTGAAAAAGTCATAGACACCATTCACCAGCGGGTCTTCCGGACCCACAACCACCATGTCGATGCCGTTGGACAACACAAAATCACGGATGCCATCAAAGTCGTTCACTTTCAGCGCCACGTTCTCGCAAGGGGCGAAGCGGTGCTCCCCCACCCTGTCGTTGGCGGTAAGGTTTGCCGTTCCAGCATTGCCGGGTGCCACAAACAGTTTTTCGATTTTCTCACTCTGGCAGATTTTCCATGCCAACGCATGCTCACGCCCGCCACTTCCAAGCAGTAACAGTTTCATATCTCTAAAGTTTTGAATTATGATGCAAAGTTACGAATTTTTTAAGTGAAAAATGAACAGTGAAAAGTGAAAAGTGTATTTTCTCGCCTTATGGTAAACGATTCTGCTATTTTTTTCCTAATTTTGCCGGATATTTCAGTTTATGGAACACAAAGAGAGGCTATGGAATAAGAATTACTGCAAGGTGATGACAGCGAACTTCACGCTGTTCTTTGCCTTCTACGTGCTCGGTCCACTGCTGCCGGTCTATCTGAGTGAGCATTTCCATGCCACAAAGGATATCATAGGGCTGGTGCTGTCGGGCTATACCATCGTGACGATGGTGGTACGTCCCTTCAGCGGCTATTTCGTTGATTCCTTCCCGCGGAAGAAAGTGCTGATGATCTGCTTCGCAGCCTTCGCAGTCTGTTTCGCCGGCTACCTCACCGCCTCCACCCTACTGCTCTTCACTATCGTCCGAACGCTCCACGGCGGTCCCTTCGGAGCCATTACCGTGGCAAATTCCACAGTCGCCATCGACGTGTTGCCTTCGTCACGCCGTACTGAAGGCATCGGCTACTATGGCCTGAGCAACAACCTCGCCATGGCTATAGCACCGACTATCGGCATCTACCTGTATCAATACACCGGCAGTTTCGAGTTCCTGTTCTGGCTGGCACTTATCGTCGCGTTCGCTGGCATGGCGGTGGATGCCACGGTCAGTCTTCCTCAGAAAACCATCGTGATGAACAAGTCGAAGCTGTCGCTCGACCGTTTCTTCCTCACACGCGGCTGGCTCATCGGTGTCAACATGATTGCGTTCGGATTCTCTTTCGGTGTGCTTAGCAACTATCTCGCCATCTATGGTAAAGAAGAACTGGGCATCACCGGCGGCACCGGCACTTATTTCCTGCTCTGCTCTGTCGGCCTGATCCTATCACGCATCCAAGGAGGGAAAGCCCTCCGCAAAGGGCGTCTCACGCATAATGCCGGCGAAGGAATCCTGATTTCCCTCATCGGCTATACCCTGTTCATCGCCATGCCCACCCTCTTCCCAGACAGCCCGGCTGCCGTCTGGATCGGCTATTACGGTTCAGCATGCCTCATCGGACTAGGCAACGGCCACCTTTGGCCCGCCTTCCAGAACATGACCATCAACGTGGCACAAAACAGCCAGCGGGGAACCGCCAACTCCACCATCCTTATCTCCTGGGACATCGGAATGGGGCTTGGCATCCTCGCCGGCGGCGTCATTGCCGAGCTCTTTGGCTATGACATGGCGTTCTGGACCGTGGCGATTGTGAATGCGGTTGGCACACTCACCTTCTTCGCATTCACCCGCCAGTTTTTCCAGAAAAGAAATCTGTATTAATTCTAATTTTTGGAGTTAATTCCTGCGGAATGGAGTTATATTCCTGCGGATGGAGTTAATCCTTCGGAATGGATTTAAAATTGCATTTGGAGTTAAATTTCTTGCAGAAATTGGAGTTAATTCCTGCGGAATGGAGTTAACGAGCTTAAAATCTAAACCTTAAACTCTAAGCCCTCATTGTCCAGCCATGATATTGATGACAGACACGACGTCGGAGATATTCACTGCGTCGTCGCCATTCACATCGGCGGTTTCAGCATAAGTGGTATCACCTGCCATCGTGTTGATGACCGCCACGACATCAGAGATATTCACTTCTCCGTCGAGGTTGACATCACCCGGAATCAAACACATAATCGTCACAGCTCCTGTCACGACATCACCATTCAGGCGGACTGCATGACGGTCGAAGACAGCATCAGCAGGATCCACAATCTGCCCATACTTTCCAAGAGTGAGGGTTGACAAATCGGAAATGGCGGCATCCTTACCATAGGCATACACCACCGATGAACCCGTCACGGAAAGTGCTCCATAGTAGGTCGGTGTGCCATTATCGTAAATGACATCTCCTACAATTCCTTTGGTTCCGGCGGCCAGCACTTTGGCATTTTCCAGCCGCAGTACATGTCCGAGACACATGCCCATGGTGGTTTGTTGTGTCAGCGTGCCTCCAAGCACAATCACGGTAGAGCCGCCCATATAGGTGCGGGCGTCAATCACGAATGCCGCTTTGCCGTAGTCTGACCGCAAGAGGTTGCCATCTCCCTCTGAATGGATATGGAGATCCTTGATTCCGTTGTGGAGCGCCACCTCATTTTCAGAGATGATGTTCACACCTTTCATTAAGAGTGTGTTGTTTGTCGGATCGTAGCTGAAGAGGCTACCGTCGGCAGTGGTCGACACCCCTTCAATCACAGTGAGGTCGTTGCAGTTCAGGCTCGTCACTTGCGTGCCGCATATCCACAGGTTGTATTTATCCACCCTCGTGAAATAGCCAGTGATGGGGTTGGCATAATTAGCATCCACATTCCAAGAGTCGTAAGGGATTTTCCCCTTCAGCTTCTCGCAGCGGTAGAACATGTCTTTAGAGAGCGTGGCGGCATCCCACGTGTTGTCACAGAAAATCGTCTCCAGCGACGTGCAGTAAGCAAACATTTTGCTGAAGTCCTTCACCTTGGATGTGTTGAAACTGCCGACATCCAGCGCTTTAACCGACTGACAATAATTGAACATGCTGCTCATGTCGGTCACGTTTGCGGTGTTGAAGTTCGACACATCGATTTCTGGCAAGTTTCTGCACTCGTAAAACATGTGGTTCATGTTGGTGACACTGCTGGTGTTGAGAGTTGCCAGCCCCTCCATCTCGCTCAGACTCACGCAATAGGTAAACAGGCTGTCCATATCGGTCACATCAGCCGCATTGAGGTTAGCCAGCCCTTTCACGGACATGAGCATCTTAAAATCGCTGAACCACCGTTTCATGGATTTGGGGAGAGCCTGCCGGAAACTCTCCGTGAACACCACATTCTTCACGTTATTTCTAACCACAGTTGACGAAGGCATATTCCAAACTGGATAACCGACGGCTGAGTTGTCGAGCATCTGGTCGCACCACCAGAAGTCGGTGATGGTGCCGTCCTCAAACTTGTCGCCGATACGGTAAGCAGTGGTGGACGAAGCGAAATACAAAGTGGCATTGTCGCTGCACCAGACAGCACAAGGCGTGCTCTTGCTGAATGTGGTTGGGGTGAAATAGCCAGTCGTTGTATTAGCAAAGAGGCTACTATATTTATCACGGTCGAACATGATGGCACCGGACAGACTCGGGCAGTTGAAGAACAATATGCTGGGACTGCTGAATCTCCAAGCTTTGTCGCAGTAGATTTTCCGCAGATTGCTGTTCTGGCTGAACATCTCATCGCTTTTCTGCACATTCGAAACATCGAAGTTGGATACATCAATCGACGGCATAGCGCACTGAAAGAACATATAGCTCATGTTCTGCACACTGGAGGTGTTGAGATTTGACAGGTCGAGCTCCTGCAAGGACCCACACCCGCGGAACATGCTGTTCATGTCGGTGACACCGGATGTACGAACCATGGAAAAATCAACTTTCTTCAGCCGGCGGCACTCGGTGAAAAGGCTTGACATATTGGTGAGCGAGTTCGTCTTGAGCGTGGACAGGTCTACATCGGTGAGCGACGTGCAACCTTTGAACATCCCCTCAATACTCTTCACGGAAACAGTGTTGTAAGGAATCTCCACACTGAAGAGCGAGGTACAGCCGGAGAACAAATCATTCATATACTCTACCTTGCCAGCATTGAATGTGGATAAATCAACTCTGGTGAGCGAGGTGCAGTTAGCGAACATGCTTCTCATGTCGATGGTCTCGGTGGTGTTCACGTTGCTGATGCCCTTAACCGAAGTCAAAGCGCTGCATCCGGCGAACCAATAGCTCGTAAACCGTGGTCGGGCAGCAGAAAAACTGGAGTCAAACACCACGGTCTCCATTTCTTTCTTATAACTCGACCAACTGATACTGTAAAGCCCCTGGTTCAACACCGCATCGCCCGTCCATATACAATCCCGATAGGCTGATGAATTCAACATATAATTTAATTCCTGGTCGGACAGCATGTAAAAAGTGAGGGTCTTCGTATCCTTGTTATACACTGCCGTAGCTGTATTTGCCCGAATTGTCGTGGCAGACAGGCAAAACAGCAGCATGAGAAGCGGACAGAGCACGATCCGTCGCAAAAAAGAGGTAAACAGCGTTTTCATTGTTAATTTTTAATTAGGAGTTCAAGTTTCTGAAGTAAAAAAGGAAACCGAGTTAATTTAAAGATTTAATTATGTAAGATGTAAGATTTATGCAGGTGGTTCGGAATTTAAAATGGGAGTTAACGAGCCGAAGGCAAAAGCCATCCTGTGTGATTGCCAGAACACAACTGATAATGTGTTGTCAAACAATAAATAATGACTTCAGAAACTTGAGTAAACTAAAAACTATAAACTACAAAACTACCGTCCAAGATAGCCTTTCGTTTTACATCTGCGGCATTCCTTACCCTCACCGAATCCTTCTATCTCGGTGTATCCCTCGCCATTGCAGGCAGGACAAATCTTCACCGGCCGCAGATACTGAGCCGAAACCCATCCTTTGCAATGGAATTCCGTAATCATGGACGACACCTCCACATAGAGAAAACCGTTTTTCTTCTTGCCAAGATAAGTGACAAGCTGACCCTTGTCCAGCTGACATGGTTCTTCGCCAAAGTCATCCTTAGCCAAAGGATATTTCTTACTCGGCCCGGTCCTCACATTCACATTCTGGCCGGTGCTGATATAACCCTGTTTTTGTGCGTTTACAGCCAATACCGCAAACAGCATCATACACATCAAAAATAAACGTTTCATAAGTGTTTGTTTTTAAGATTAATAAATAAAAGTTTGAACTCAATGGCAAAGTTAAACAAAAAAAAGAAAACTTGCAAAAAGTAAACAAAGAATTTTAGAGCATGAAGTATTTAGCCGGAGGCAAAAGCCATCCTGTGCGATAGCCAGAACACAACTGATAATGTGTTGTAAAACAATAAATAATGACTTCAGAAACTTGAGTCAGTAATAATTATTTCAACACGTTTATTTGGGATTTTATTAAAAATTTGGGCTGTGCTTCGCCAGCCATTTGTGCGGTCGAGACGACCACAACCCCAGCCGATGACTGGCGGGCAATGTGCGGTTCAGAGAAGCGTGTGCTGCCTGACGTAAGAAAACATCAGCTCCTATAGGGCGTACGTTCAGAAATGTTCAGCGGGAAAGCAATTCGATGTTTCTCACCTCCTCGCCTGGTGCGGATTCCGCCTCGCGTGGCAGATAAACCGGCATGTCGGACTGAAGTGGCAGCACTTTCAGCTCCAGTTTCTTGCAGTCGGCAGGCAGTCGCCAAAGTCCGAAAAAGAATGGACGTCCGTAATAGAAGTTGTCTGCCACAAGCTTGCCGTCTGCATATAGCCGTGCCACATCACCCCGGTAGGATATACTTATCAGCGCATCCCTGTTTTCGGGCAGGCTGATCTCATACACCGCCGCCTGGCCGAAATCAGCATCCACCGGAGCCTCTGCCACCTTAGCCTTGCCGATGGTAATCGTCCGCTGCGTGCCTGCCTCCTGTGTTTTACGGAAAGTCAAAGAGCCCAGTTGTTTTGCCGAAATATCTCCATCGAGAAACAGATGTTCCGCTGTCTCGGAATCGACCAGATAAATATTCTGATAAACCGGCTTCTCCGTTCCTCCCGCCTTCATGTTTTTCAGCACTTTGCCGTCCGCCATGCAAATCGTTGTCGGGATGCCCTTGAGCTGCTCCAGGTATATCTTGCCGTTGCGCTTTGCGATGAGTTGTGCCGTGGCATAGCGGATGCCGTCGATATTGACTGGCAAAACACAAATCATACCTGCGGGGATGGTCATCTTCGGGAATTTCACACCACACACCTCTATCTCCACGTTCTTCTTGTCGGAAATCGTCTGCAAACGCTCGTAGTTGTTGATAAACACGAAGGCACGGTCTCCCTCCGAGCGGTAAGACCATCTCAGCTGGCTGTCGTCGCCTTTACCCAGATTCTGCGGTGATGGGAATGTCGCCTCCATCGGTGCCAGCACATCGCCCCAGTCCTGGAGGAACAGATGGAGTTTGCGGAGCATGTAATATTGTGGATAAGTCTGTCCGAACTCACCGAGCGGTGCCTGGAAATCGTAGTTACATACAGGCAGATCGTTGTTTGCCGTTCCTGGGGATGTCTGACATTCGTTGAGTGTGTGCAGTTTTCCCTCAGGATTCGTCCCCCCATGATACATATAGTACCCCAGCAGGTTGGAACCGCTGCCAAGCTTCACCACCGCCATGGAATAGGCATCCTCGGGATAGATGAACGGGCGGCGGTGGTAGGCGGTCGCCATCCCTCCCCCCAGCTCACACGTGAAGAACGGGTATTGGTTGTCGCCTTTGTTGATTTTCGCCTGCTGCTCGCCGAGCATATCCGTACCGATAGCGGTAGAAGATCGGAACTGCTTGAAGTTGAATGCCTGATAATAATTGCCCACCGTCTCTTTCGTCGATTTGTCCCAGAATCCGTCGGCATAGTCGCCATAAAGGGGAATCATTTCCCCAAACGGCACGGGGGTAGTCAACTCCGGCCATCCCGTGCGGGTGTAGAACGGAAGTTGGAAGCCGATGTCGGTAGCGATTTTCTTCAGTGCCATCAGATACTCACCTCTCCCCCTGTATTCATTGTCGAACTGTGCCGCGATGACCGGGCCGCCGTCCTTCCACTGCAAACCCTGCACCTGAGTGAAAATCTGACGGTAAAGCCGCTCCACGACACTCAGAAACAGCGGTTCTTGCGACCGCATTCGGACGTTCTTTCCGTCTGATGTTTTTAAATTGAACGCCCAGTCGGGAATACCGCCGTTGCGGACCTCACCATGACAGAACGGACCCAGCCGCAGCACCACCGGCATCTGCTCCTGCTTGCAAGCCTCAAGAAACTTACGCAGGTTACGCTGTCCATCCCAACGGAAAATGCCCTCTTCCTCCTCTATATGGTTCCAGAAAATGTATGTGGCGATAATGGTCACCCCGCCCGCTTTCATTTTTCTCACCTCCGCTTCCCATTCATCTTCGGGTATGCGGGAATAATGCACCTCACCCATGACGGGAACCACCCGCTTACCACCAATCATCAAGCTCTGGCTGTCCCAGGTGATGTCAGGTGACGACTGCGCTTCCATATCTGCCGACACCAATGTCAGGAACAAAATCAATGCAATAATTTTCCTCATTTTTTTTTAATTTTCAATTATGTTAGTTAGTAGTTTTTTGCTTTGCCGCCTTTACCACATTGAATCCGTAGTCGAGAATGAGCGGCGCCTCGCTGAAACGCCGTCCGTATCGGCTTTTCAGCAGCACCAGATAAAGCGTCACCCCATCACGTCGGGCTGCCACGGCAAGACAGCCTCCCGAAGAGTTGATAAATCCGGTTTTCACCCCTATGCAACCTTCATACTCCTCCAGCAGCCGATTGGTGTTCTTGCTGGGTATATGCCTTCCGTCCGCCAACGGAATATCCTCCTCAACCGTCCCCACGATTTTGGCGAAACGCGGGTCTCTCATGCAGTAAGTCATCAGATGCATAAGGTCCTGTGCTGTGCTGTAGTTACTGTCGTTCGGTATTCCGTTCGGATTGGCGAAATGCGTGCGGGTCATGTTCAGCTCACGGGCTTTTTGGTTCATCAGCTTACAGAACTTCAGCGTGTCGCCCGCTATATGCTTGGCTATGGCAAACGCCGCGTCGTTGTCGCTCAGCAGCATCATCTCCACCAGCAGGTTTTTCATCAAGTAAGCATCATTGAGCCGCACGCGGGAATTTTTTGCCAAAAACACATCCTCAGTAATACTGATTGTGTCATCCATCTTGTCTGCACCGTTCTCCAACGCCAGAATACAGGTCATCATCTTCGTGAGACTGGCAGGCGGCAGACGCCTGTTCCAGTCCTTACCGTAAATCGGATAACCGGTGGAGGCTTCCACCAGCAGCCACGACTCAGCCGTGACCGAATCGAGCGACTGCCGTCCGCTGACCGTGTCCAGATCTACTATCCGGTGTGCTTTCTCTCCAGATGCAATCTCCCCCTCCGAGCAAGACATATCAAAAGCACCCACCAACACGATAACAGCCCTTGCAATCAACAATCTTAATGATTTCAAATTTAAAAACATAAACATCTTTTTATCAATTGCCGCTTATTATCTTTTGCAAATATACGATTAAGCGAGCACAATACAAAATAAAAACGCAGTTTTTGTTTTTATTGTCGAGCAGGAGTATATTCAGCGGCAGCTAAATATACGATTAAGCGAGCACAATACAAAATAAAAACGCAGTTTTTGTTTTTATTGTCGAGCAGGAGTATATTCTGCGACAGCTAAATATACGATTAAGCGAGCACAATACAAAATAAAAACGCAGTTTTTGTTTTTATTGTCGAGCGGGAGTATATTCAGCGAGAGCTAAATATACGATTAAGCGAGAGCAGAGGAAAACTTGTTTTCACTATGCCGAGCGTGAAGTTTTTAGCCAGAGGCAAAAGCCATCCGGTGTGATTGCCAGAACACATTGAGGTGGGAGGAAAAGACAAGTCGTTCGAGCAGATTGCCGATCCCCCAAACTCCTACGTGCTTGCCGACTCCATGGAATTTGCTGTCGGGAAGAAACTCCCGCTGTGGATTATCTGGCTGCTTTATTGACGATATCATCAAAAATCAGCCCAAACACATTGATATTCGGTTTTTTATTCGTAATTTTGCAGAATTATTGCAAAAAATCAGAAACTGACATGAAATCAGACATTGAAATCGCCAACAGTGCGCATCTGGAACAGATAGAAGACATCGCGTCGAAACTGGGTATCAAATATGAGGACCTTGAGCCTTACGGACATTTCATGGCGAAAGTGCCGCTGACTTATATCAATGAAGAGAAAGCCCGGAAGTCAAACCTTATCCTCGTCACCGCCATCAGCCCGACGAAAGCGGGAATCGGCAAGACCACCGTCAGCATCAGCCTGGCGCTCGGACTCAACCATATCGGGAAGAACGCCATCGTGGTGCTCCGTGAGCCGTCGCTCGGTCCCTGCTTCGGCATGAAGGGCGGTGCATGCGGAGGCGGTTATGCCCAGGTGCTGCCGATGGATAAAATCAACCTGCATTTCACTGGTGATTTCCATGCCGTGACCGCTGCGCATAACATGATAACCGCGATGATGGACAATTACTTCCATCAGAACCGCGCCACCGTGCCTCCACTCAAGCAGGTGCTCTGGAAACGGGTGATGGACGTGAACGACCGCAATCTGCGTCAGATTGTCACCGGTCTCGGCCCCGTCGGCAACGGCATCGTGTCGGAGTCGGGATTCGACATCACACCAGCATCAGAGATTATGGCGATTCTCTGTCTCGCCACCGACCTGGAAGACCTGCGCCACCGCATCGACAACATCCTGCTGGGCTACCGTCAGGACGGCTCTGAGTTCACTGTGAAAGAGCTGGGCATCACCGGCGGCATCGTCGCGCTTCTGAAAGACGCGATGAAACCGAACCTGGTGCAGACCACAGAGAACACCCCCGCCATCGTGCACGGAGGCCCGTTCGCCAACATCGCCCACGGCTGCAACACGCTCGTGGCCACCAAACTGGGCATGAGTCTCAGCGACTACACAGTGACTGAGGCTGGATTCGGTGCCGACCTCGGAGCCGAGAAATTCCTCGACATCAAATGCCGTAAGCTAGGTGTCTATCCCAAACTGACAGTGCTCGTGGCCACCCTCCGCGGTCTGAAACTGCACGGCGGCGCCACGGAGGAGACAATGACCGAACTCAACATGGTGTATCTCACCAAAGGCTTCGGCAACCTCGACCGTCACGTGGAGAACCTGAAGAAGTTCGGTCAGAACGTGGTGGTGGTGCTCAACCATTACGGTGACGACAACGAGGGTGAAATCAAAGCGGTCGTCACCCACTGCTCCGAGAAACTCGGCATCAAGTGCGTGGTAAACGACGCATTCACAGAAGGCGGCAAAGGTGCGGCTGAGATGGCGAAGGTGGTGGTTGACGAAATTGAAAAGCACCCGTCCCGTCCAAAACCCGACGGCATCTACTCCATCGACGGCAGCATGACCATCAAGGAACGTATCGAGGCGGTATGCAAACGCGTCTATCGTGCCGAGGTCGTGGAGTTCAGCGGTGCGGCAGCCAAACTGCTTGCAGGGGTGGAGAAAGACCCGCACTACCGTGACTTCCCTGTATGCGTGGCAAAGACCCAGTTCTCCTTCACCGACGACCCGAAACGCCACGGTGCCCCATTCGGCTTCACCATCAAAATCCGCGAGATTGTCATCAACCGCGGCTCTGGTTTCATCGTGGCAGTGGCAGGCGACATGATGCGTATGCCAGGGCTGCCCAAAGTGCCAGGCGCCACCCACATCGATGTCATCGACGATAAAATCGTGGGGCTCAGCTGACAATATCCTTTCACATACTCATCACAACAATATGAGGACGTGTCAAAATGTTGACACGCCCTCTTGTTTTTTTTTTGAACGAACAAAGATATAAAAGATTCAAGCTTCGGATGTTCAATCAACAAAAAAAGAAAAAAAACGCTTCGCTTAACAAAAAAAACTGATTAAGCGAGAGCAGAGGAAAACTTGTTTTCACTATGCCAAGCGTGAAGTTTATAGCCGGAGGCAAAAACCAGCCGATTACAGAACTAGGGAACACAAAAAAAAGGACATTCAGACGTGCCAACATTTATGGTTCGACAGAGAGATGATTTCCTGTGATAAAGCTGGATTAAGTCAGAATACACTCGTATTTATGTTAAAAAAGCAGCTGAAATATTTCTTTCTTGGCAAAATATTTTGATGTTTGACAAAAAAGATATAATTTTGCAACGGCAAACAGAGATATGACAGCAACGGAAGCTATATTGAATTACGCAATGGTACAAAGTGGTACCTTCCATCGGAAGGATCTGTTGCGTGAAATTGCCCGCCAGCAGACGGGTATCAAGAACAGTGCGATTACCCTCCAGATTAACCGGATGCTTGCATCAGGCTCGCTTCGCAGGGTAGGTCATGGTGTGTATGAATTGGCTCATGACAGTCTGCCAGAATTCGTATATCAGCCATTAGAGACAGAAAAAAACATCTATTTGAGTCTAAAACAGAAGTTTCCACTCCTTGATATATGTATTTGGAGTCCACGTGTGCTTGCTTCGTTCATGCTCCATGTGCCAGACATCGGCTATGTTTTCGTTGATGTGGAGAAAGATGGTATGGAGACGGTATTCCATGCATTGCAGGAAATGGAACTTGGCAGAAACATCCTACTGTCACCGTCACCCATAGACTGCGACCGCTATCTGACGGGTACTGATGCCATTGTGGTACGTCAGTTGATAGGTCAGTCGCCATTGACCATCGTGGACGGCTGCCATGTGCCGCGTATAGAGAAAATCCTTGTAGATGCCATTGGCGACAACGAACTGCTGTTCGCCAGCGGTTCCGAGATATACAATATATATGAGTACGCGCGTGAGAGGAATCATGTCAACATGAGCAAACTGTTGAGATATGCCTCTCGCCGCAACCGAAAAGAGAAAGTAAAACAAATCATACAAACAATAGAACATGATCAATCCCAAGAGTAGAAGCCTTGAGTGGATAACTGAAGCCGCCCGCCAAATAGGTGTCCACGACATTGCATTGGTAGAAAAGACCATCCGTGCCTTTTCTCTGCTTGAAGCACTGACTCGCTCTGGCTGTCCCTTCATCTTCAAGGGCGGCAGTTCGCTGATGCTTCACCTGAACACCAGCAAACGATTGTCAATAGACATTGACATCATCTGTCCTCCAGGAACCGTCATAGAGGAATATCTCAGCCAGTATGCCGAAGAATATGGCTTCGGCAACGTGGAACTCGTAGAGCGCATCCCGCGCACAGATGTACCGAAGCAACACGCCAAGTTCTACTACGAAGTGAGCTATCCCGGTAATGGTGGACAGGACAAGATACTGCTTGACGTGCTCTTCGAGGAAACGCACTATTCCCAGATTGTGTCGCTACCCATACAGAGTCCGCTACTGGTGACCGACGAGCCGCTTGTCATGGTTAGTCTGCCGAGTCATGAAGATTTGTTGGGCGACAAACTGACGGCTTTCGCTCCACACACGACGGGCATTCCATTCTTCAAGGGCCAGAAGAAATGTACGATGGAGATTATCAAGCAGCTCTATGACGTAGCCTCGCTATTTGACATCACGGACGACCTGACCATCACCCGCCAGACCTTCATGAAGTTTGCCATGGTGGAACTGCAATATCGCAACTTGCCATCAGATGACATTCAACAGGTGCTTGACGACATCTACCAAACAGCCATCACCATCTGTATGCGCGGTTTGGCGAATCCGGAGGAATACAAACTCCTGCAAGATGGCATCAGTCGTATTGGCAATTTCATTCACAACGAAAAGTACACCTTGGATTCTGCCATCATCAATGCAGCCAAAGTGGCTTACCTCAGCCGACTTATGGAGAAGGGGATTAACGAGATACAGCACTATACACCTGATGATATAGGTACGTTAGCATCACAGACTCTTCAACTCCCTATACCCACCAAACTCAACAAACTTAAAAAGACACATCCCGAGGCATTCTTCTATCTAAACGAGATTCAACGAATGGGATAGGGTGAGGGCGGTTCTGAGCCGTGTTTTAATGATGGAGCTTCCCCGTGGGCGGGAGAATGAACCGCTGTGGCAATGAAGCAAATATAACATCGAGGCGGGCGAGGATGAAAAAGGCGCTTCCTCACCCGCTTTTTAGACAGAAGAATAGCGGGGAAGAAGATTTTTGAAAAAAGTGGAGATTTTGAACTCTAAAAGGGGCAAACACGCAATAGGCAAAGAATAAGGTTAGTTAAGCGGAGTTAATTGTTGGGCAGTGTTTTACATGATTTAGTTTAAGGTTTATTTCGGTCTGTTTTGACCTAATTTAATCGGTGAAGAATTCATGTGGAAGTGACTCCTCATTATTAAAGAACAGCAGGTTCTTCAGATGGATTCCGTCAACATCCTCTACTGCAATCACGATGTCGTAATATTCCGTTAGCAAAAGCCATTTTAACCCCAAAAAAAGTAAGAAATTTATTAGTAACAGACTTCTTACTAAGAAACTTCTTACTAATGCTTTTAAAAGAATATTCAGTTTATAGGTCACTAAATCCTATAATTTCAGATTCTTCCACTTGTGGGTGTAACACTTGTTCATCATGCTTCCATCATAAACCGGCAACAGTCAATTCGCCAATAGCCATCGGGGGAGTGTTTTGCGAAGGGTTCTTAGGCTCTCTCGTTAAGACGGTATAATTTATCTTCTTGTTATCACCACAAACGATTTCCTTCGTTTCACGACTGATGTCTGTATTATTATAATCGGCATTCCATCCTTTGAATACAATCTGCCTGTTATCCGGACTGGTTTCCGTTGTGATGTAATGAAATTGCTGATTGCTCACTAAACCTTCAGCCGCCAGAGTCCATTTTCGATTTTCCCGTTTGAATATATAGATGTCAGAACGAATAATACCAAACCCCGACTCCACAATAAAGACAAGCAGACGTTTTCCGTCCACAACGTATTCCTTCATTAAGGTGAGCTGATCATATTCACCTAAACGCCAATCAATGATTTGACAGGTGTCATCCAGACAGACATCATCAACAAGACTCTTGTCCAGCCAAGTGATTCTTCTCTCCCAAGACCCATGACTGAATCCTGACTCCCGGCTGTACTTCTTCATCACATCTAATTTTTGGTCATTGGTCAGTTGAAGAAAATTGTCAGCCAAACAGTTGAGAGATTTCTCACGCTCTTTATTGTAACTTTTTCCGCGGTAATTATTATTAGTTGCCAAGCCATTGGCTGTTTCCCACCAGCTATAATTTGGTATGTCTTCATCGCCCATCTGATAGGTTTTTCTATCAGTCAATTTGCAGAAAGCTTTCTTTTGTTTAGGATCGGTCCCGTAGAAGAATTCCCAATATTCATATATTTCATCCTTTTTTGTCAGAAAACACATCTCGCCGCCTGTGGCAGTCCTGTCATAAACCTTAATGAGCGTCTCTTGCTCCACATATTCCGGGCTTACATAAACAGGAGAGACAAAAACACTTTTGTCCGAATTACAACCAGAAACAATTAAAACTGACAACAGGAGAAACACTTTATACATGATACGATGAAATATTTTTATTTATCGGAAGGCATTGTGCCATGTACAAAAGAAGCGGATTTGACTGTTCCGGTGTCTGGGTCTTCATAAGTCAGTATCAGCTTGCCATTTTGAAACTTATAAGTGTAGTCATCCACATCAATGTATTTCTCTATGTTATCAAACTCCCAGAAACTTGTGGTTAAAGTCAATTTGTCACCATTGACAGCCCATTTACCATAGGTGTTTGTCATTGTGTAGGTTCTGCCACTCTCCTTTTCAGTTATGACATCCTTTTCAATAAGCGAGCCGTCTGCATTGAACTGGAAATAAAGTTTAGAAGAACCGACTATTTCACCTTCCTCATAAAACGGCAAGGACTCTTCACAGACCCAAACGCCAAGCAGAGATTTCTGGTCGTCCGCTTTGTCATCGTCATCATCTTTACATGAGACCAAGGACACAGTAGAAACAGCTAAGAAAGCTAACACTAAAAAATAATAGATTCGTTTCATTTTGGTTTATTTTTAACGTTTTTACTTATTGATTATTAACGAGTCACCATTACAGTTATTTTAGTATTATTCTTTATTTTGCATCTTTTAACTCCATTTTTCTTTATTTTGCATCTTTTAACTCCATTTACAATCTGCTAAGTTTATTTCTAAAATATAAAGGGATGAACGGCTATATCTTTCTTATAAGTTCCTCAAGGCTGTGGTTTTGTGAATTGGGAAAAAGTTTCTTTTTCACTTTGGATTTCAAATTAGAAACACTCTGCATGTTGTTTTCCCCAAGCAGAACCATTATTTCTTTGGTCTTGAATCCCAACCGTACCAAAACACAGGTCTTACGCTCCAGGTCAGAAAGCTGACTGTCGCTTGTGATAAATGAATAAAAATCTGGAAGAGCCGCACAGACTTCCTTCATCATCTGTTCCCATTGGGCATCAGACACTCCTAGATGTTCTTTCTTGTATTTCGACAAGAATATAAACTGTGCATAAACATCTGACTTCAGAATAATATTTGAGCCTCTGGCAGAATCACCATTCAGGTGCAGATAGCCAGCATAAGTCTTCCGCATATTCTCCAATTTTTCTTTCAAAATCACTATCTCACTTTCTTTGTCATTTATCAGCCTGTGCAGGGATTCCAGAACTCCGTCTTTCGCATTGGTGGATTGTCGCAGTTCTGTAAGCGACAGACGCAATGACTCACAATCTGATTTAAATCTGAAGTATTGCCGGCTGATTTCAGAATACTCAGCCCGCACATGTGACGCCTCTTTCTGTTTCAGGTGATGTCTGAAAACAAGGAAGGCAATGAGCAATAAAGCGGACAAAACAGAAATCCAAAACCAACGCTTTGCACGTTCAGCCTGTATGACGGCTTTGTCTGATATCCTCTCAAGACGGTTATAATCATACAGGGAGTTTGACAGAGTGACAGCCTGAATCTGCATCGCTTCCAATTGGGCTGTCAGGACTTTGTCGGACAGCTCAACATATTTATACACCGAGTCCGGATTCGACTGTTGCCGGTAGATTCGGGCCAGCCCGTCGTATGCCTCGTATTCAAAACCATTCTCAAATAGACGAAGGAAATAACGTTTTGCTTGTTCCGTTTCTCCTTGCCACAAAGAATAAAGACCTCTGGCGTAGTCATAGCGTCCATATCCCTTATTCATGATATTTCCCTCAGAGTCGAACAGACCGGATTCCTGTTCAAATATATCCATCAGTTTGCGGGCCTCACCATACTCTCCCCTGTTTATATGGATGTAAATGGCATGTGGAAAAACTCTTGCGGCATTTTCCGGCATATTATTGTTCAGAAAGAGATGGTAGGCGGAATCGGTTATTTCCATTATTTTTGCTGTGTCTGCCATCAGATAGTAAGGATCTGCCTGCAGCTCTATCCCGCGTATGTAATTATACATGTCGCTGGCCTTTTGAGAATAATAGCTCCATTGACGGTAACACTCCAGTGTTTTCTCCGGGAAATAATGATAATAATACAGATATCCCATTTGATAGTAAATGCGAAACAGAGTGGCATAGTCGCAGTCTATACTGGCTGTGTCAGCACACTCCGCAGCTTCCTGATAATAACGTACTGCCTGAGGTGCTTCCTTACGGTCACGGTAAATACATCCTAACAAATATCTTGCCCGCATGCGGTCGTTCGCTGTGCCGTGGAGGTCGTACCAACTCACCACATCCATGAAGCAGCTGTCGGAGGGCATGGGGAGAAACAGCTTGTTCGACGCACTGGCGAGGTGCATCCTGTACCGCATGCTGACCGCCTCATCGTCAATTGAATCCACCTCCTTCTGCATGGCCGTCAGTATCTTATAGGCTGAATCGGGGTTCGCCTCCAGCAGGCTGTCCATGCCGGCGAACAGACGCTTTTCCATCTCTCCGTCTCCTGCGGTACAGGCACACCATAAGCAGCAGACTACAATCAGAAGCAGGATAGGAAACAGGAAACGGCGCATGGAAAGGTGTTGTTATTTTTCGATTTAAAGAGTTATAATGTACAATTTATTTTCTATTGGGGCTAATATAAACAAATATCTTCATCTCCAGCTATTCCATTACCGGCCGAACACTCAATCCACATTCACGGTAGTTACAGATATTGTATATCAGGGTACTCCTGTCGATAAGGAGACAGCCCGCCTGTTCTGTCTTTTCTTCTGTTGAGAGTCCGTATTCCTTCATCATTTCATCTGATATCGTCGTGGATAACCAGTAATGTCCGCTGTCGCCCACCTCATCGTCATCGTAACCTTTCATTCCAGCAGCAGGCATAAAGAGAGAATTTCCGTTACGTCCGTAAAACATCCTGCCGTAAACTCCGTTGAACCGGATCCACTCGTTTGGACAATTGTCAATAAGAGCCTGTGTCTGGTCTGCAGCCGGAAGATGCCAACCGCCGCCCCATTTCACATGGGCTATGTCGTAGTCCGTTCCGGAGATGTCATCACCGATGTCCAGGTAAGAGTCCTGACCTTCACGGTAAAGATAGTTTTCCCAGCCGTAACCGTCTTTTTCCTCGGTCTCACCCCATGAATAGTAGCCTCCGTATTCCCAGGGTGCTGACGCTCCAACGTTGCAGCAGGCGAACTTCACACCGATGCCCAGGTCGATGGCATGAGGATGGTTTGTGTCGGGACACATACCGGCTTTCACAGCCTCGTCGGTTCCATTGCCGGCCATGATGTTGATGACACTGACGACATCCGAGATATCCGTATTGCCGTCGCTGTTCACATCCGCCTTTGCGTTGGTGTCTGTCCCTGCCATCACGTTGATTATCGCCACAATGTCGGAGATATTAGTTTCACCGTCGTCGTTCACGTCGCCCGGAGTCTGTATGACTGATGACTCCTCTACTGTTGCGACACGGCCGACGAACAACACCGACTGCTCTTTGCTGTTCTCTATCGTGAAATAGAACGGACGATCGACGCGGAAGACATCGAATGAATCCGGGTCAGGACCTGCTGATGTCGTGTCATACTCAATCACTGTGACGGCGGCAGCCTCTGTTCCATCCTCATCCACAGAGATATCACTCAGCTGATATACCTTATTGATACACACACAGGTGTCGGTCATTCTCGAGAAGTCTGCAGACGGTTCGAACGCCTCATTTACGCCCAAGTCCTTCAGCACGGGGACGAGGTCGTGCTTTCCGTCAAAGCTGAATCGGGGAAGAAATAGGGAATAATCGTGATAGTTATGCTCATCGCTGACAGTCCTGAGCCAGTCAGCGTATGTCAGCCCCGGGAGGTCTGTTTCATATTGCGGCACAAACAGGGTCATGGAATAATCACCGTTTCCATAAGGGAGTGTGACCGTGCGGAACTTGCTGCTGACCGTTGAGCGATAATTGCCGGCAGTATGCATCATGTCGGTCTGGACTGCTTTCCCGTCAGCGAGATGGAACATACCGGGGTGAGTGTAATCCTTATCGAAAGGATTCTTCCAAGCTCCTTTGAAATAAAGTGCGTCGGCGAGCACTATCGCCAGTTTGTCGGACTGTGGTCCGTCGTAGATTCTCGGAATCAGCCCATGCGTCTTGTCATCCACCCAGCGGTTGATTTCCCCGATGCCCTCCATGGTGTTGAACCAGACTGCGCCAAAGCCTGCGTCGTAATTTGTTGTAAGGATGTCGGTGAAGGAACTGAAGAGTGTGACATCAGGACGGTGCCATACGGAATTGGCGATTTCGCAAACTGGATATGCCGCGTCGTAAAGCATTCTTGCCTCCTCATCACTTTCCCCGCTCCACCATTTCCACTCTTCAGGATTGAAAGGAGGACGGGTGGTAAGAGATTTGACAAGCGACTGGTTGTAGGCATTGACATCACTATCGCCATAAGATGCGGTTCCCAGTGCGTTGCTAATCTCCTCATGCGTGTTGCCTTCGGCACCGTTCTGCACCATCGACAGGGCAATCTGCGCGGACAGGGGCGAGAAGCAGATGTTGTCTATGTTCTCCTTCCTGTCCTTCAGCCTGTTGAACATTTCAAACGATGTACGCAGACTGGCATCTGATAGAGAGATGTCACCATCTGGTGTCAGTTCCCTTATATTCTCAAACAATCCCCAGGGAAGCCTGCTTTGATATTTGCTCTTCATCCCTGCAGGAACATACAACACTGTTTTCTCGTAAACGCGGTAAAGGTAAGAGCCTGTTTTATTAGGCTGTTCTTCATTTAAACCGTCTTTTGCGCCGATTTCATAATACTCATCAAATACATAGCCATATATTTCCATCGGATTGTCCATTAACGCCACCACCTCTTCAAGGTTCTCACAGATAAAACAGCTCTGCCCCAGCCATTCGATGGTGGAAGGCAGGCTGATATGCTTCGTCTGGCGGCAGTTGAAGAATGCTCTGTCTTCAATCTGCCTGACGCCTTCGGATATCACCACGGTCTCGAACGGGGTCTCCATAAAGGCTTTCTCACCCACAGAGACAACAGCAAAGCCATTCGCTGTTGCGGGTATGGTCAAGGTAGCAGCATTGGCCGGCAATTCGTCAGCAGCAGCCATCCCTGTCACCATTGCCGTCTTCTCCTGCTCGCTTATCGCCTTGAACTTCAAGTCAATTCCTTCCTCGCTCTTGACGACAAACTCCTCCACATCAGCGGCATACATACTTAAAGACAGCGCAAAGGACAAGATGAGATATAAACAACTTTTCATTTCTTTTCAAATAATTGATTATTCAATAACGCAACTACCGTATAAATCGTAGCTTTGGCACGTTTGGTACAAACATTCTAAAGGAATATTAAATTATTAAAGAAGACGGGAAGAGAAGAGTGACGAGAACTGCAGATAATCAGCATGGTGGTGGTTTTTATTTCTGCCCTGCCATGATGTTGATTACGGCGGTGATGTCGGAGATGTCGGTCTTGCCGTCATGGTTCACGTCAGCCTTGGCTTTGGCAGCGTCCGGAGCATTCATGTCTGTTCCTGCGTTGGATTCTGACCCTGCCATCACGTTGATGATTGCCACAATGTCTGAGATGTCAACTTTGTTGTCGTTGTTCACGTCACCTTTAGCAGTTTCAGTAGCAGAGCCGCATACAAGTGTCACATCAGGCTTTCCATGAAAGCGGATGGTATATGTTCCTGGCTTAAAACCTGGGAGGTTGATGTCGAATTTACTGAGAAAATTTGTTTGGACTATTTCGTTCAGTGGATTCAAGGTCAGATCAACCACATTTGATGATATCCATGAGCTTATGACAAACAATCGGGTTGGTAAATCACAGAACCCTCTCACATGGAGTGTGTCGCCGGTGAATTCCATCTCAAACGGTCTGTACTCAAGCGCACTTGCAATATAAAGGTCGTAATCCTCCTGGGTCTCCAGCTCTTTTCCAACTCCGCTTACACACTTGAAATTGTCAATGTCAATATGAAATGCGGCATGGTCATAGTCTTCAACAAGATGGTTATAGTCATGGACTACATACTGGACAAGGCTGCCGTCTGATTCAAAATCCGAGTCATTCAGGATTCCTGTATATACTGAGCCTATACCCTCAATCCATATATCCTCAAGAGAAGAATCATCTGTCCCCTGCAGACGGAGCATACTGCGGTCATTACCATATAATCCCCAAAATGGCTTATAATCCGAAGCATTTCCTTTTTTTTTCACTGTAAGCCGTTTGCCGTCATGTCGGACAAATTGGTTCCCTTCTGATAATCTGAAGTCACACACACGAAACTCCTGTCCTCTTGCCTCATCGTAACGGTAAACGCAACCGCCAGACTCGCGGAAGAAGTATCTCTCACTCTCTGGATTATCCGGGGAGGTTGTCATGGCCAGATATGTCTTACCATCAAAGACCCTGTCGGGATTCAGCAGGTCTGTTGACAGATTCACCCGCCTCTTTGCGGTGAATGATGAATCCTCCAGAGCAAAATCGGTCAGAATGAAACACCAGGTTTTTTGTTTCTCCGGGAGAGATCCCATGCCGGGGATAGTACAATAATTATTCTGTGCGGTTAAAGGAATGGTGAAAAACCAAAGAACAGCAATGATCAAATACTTGTTTTTATACATGGCTAAATATATAATCAGAATTTAATTCATCTCAATTAATATACTATGTGGATTTAATGTGCTATACACATAAGAAAGAATATTCACAAAGATAAACAAAAATATAATTATCACCAAATTTTGAATAAAAACTATTCTGGAACATTTATCCTCACATTTGAGTTGATGATGGTCGTGCCAGGATGAATCTCCACCGTTCCACCATTGATTTTCACATCAGCACCATCGAAAAGCACGTCACCCTCAGGTTTGGTTGTCGTCACATTCCTGCCAATCTTTATTGTCGATGACTTTGAATAGATTCTCGAATCGCTGATTATCTCATTTTGGATAAATCCTGAAGTACTCACCCTGACAACGTATGGAATGTAATTATGCCTGTCTATACAGATTATCACATCCTTGTTTCTCATCTTGAATGACGCTTCTGTTCCAATATATGAGGAATAATAGTAATTGTCTGTCGTATGAAAAGAAATCCTGGCAGAGCCGTCTGTCGTTTTTACATAAACCGTGTCATTACTTAAACTTATTTCCGGGTCGGTAATGTTTTCCGGCTTTTCCGTATATACCATCATTGATGGATCACCAAAAAGATGATATACTTCAGATGAGTATCTATAGGCTCTACTATTTAAAAAGTATAATGAAGCATAACTTTGGTTCTCCATAACTTTTAGTCCCTGATCCATAATCTGTCCTAACTCAAATGTGGGCACAGGGGTCTGAATATTATTCGGAATAGACTGATTGGGGAATTCAATCCTCGGCAGTCCAGGCCAGATTGCATCAATCATACCCTCACAAAGAACAGGCACTGTACCACAAAAAGAAACATTACTGTTGCCTAAAAAAGCCACACAACCGCCATTCTGCCTTTTAAGGAAAGATTCGGCAAAACTTTCAATTGAGGAGTTATACATTCCCGTCTCACAACTCATGTCAAAAACAACAGGTAATAAATCACCATTCTCCAAAAAAGCCACTTGGGTATAATAAAATTGATGGCACCCCCAACCCATTACTGAGCCATGGCTATTATTGACAACGAGAAAATTCCCATTATTAATCGTCGGAATTATAGTCTGATAATCAGCACTCCAGGTAAAACCATTTGATCGTCTCAGTTCAGCAGGAATTGAATCTGAATTCCCATAATAAAAGAAATCCCAACGCAAAGGATTTACAGAGTCTTCAGTGATATACAATCTGCTTATATTCTTTTGCTTAGAAATAAGATGATTTCTTA
>JAEEGG010002342.1_pt1 | contig 49043 bp, 28 predicted proteins | sample 9134161 | NCBI WGS metagenome assembly JAEEGG01 (sample SAMN16246543, study PRJNA631951) | gut metagenome | biome: gut microbiome; feature: rumen; material: CR-attached | host: Bos | place: Iran: Karaj | collected 2018-10
GGATCTGCGGGCGATTGCTTAGATCATTGTAATCACCGGAGAAGAGATTCGGTTTCCCTGTGAGATCGTCATAATTGCCACTGAACAGATTCGGTTTGTCGGTCAAATCGTTGTAACTTCCGCTGAACCCTTCCGCCGTAGGCAATTTCACAAAGCTGCCGCCCGTCAAATAAATGGTGTCGTTGCTGATGGTTAGAATCTGCTGTTCGGTAAAAGAGGTGATGTACCCTGCGTCGTTGGTGAAAGCGCTGACATTTGCCGGAATAGATGGCACAGAATCCATTGTGATGTAGCCAGCGTCGTTATTGAAAGCACTCACATTCTGCGGAATCTGTGGGATCTGCGGGCGATTGCTTAGATCATTGTAATCACCGGAGAAGAGATTCGGTTTCCCTGTGAGATCGTCATAATTGCCACTGAACAGATTCGGTTTGTCGGTCAAATCGTTGTAACTTCCGCTGAAACCTTCCACCGTAGGCAATTTCACAAAACTGCCGCCAGTCAGGTAGATGGTGTCGTTGCTGATGGACAAAATCTGCTGCTCGGTGAAGTTAGTTAGGTAGCCAGCGTCGTTCTGCAACTGGCTTACATTCGTAGGCACCGCTGCCTGCGTGATATAGCCTGCGTCGTTATTGAAAGCGCTGACATTCGTGGGAACGGTGGGGATAGCAGGGACAGAATCCATGGTAATGTATCTGGCATCGTTTTGGAAAGCACTGACATTTGCCGGAATAGATGGCACAGAGTCCATCGTGATGTAGCCCGCATCGTTGGTGAAGGCACTCACGTTCTGCGGAATCTGCGGAATCTGCGGGCGATTGCTCAAATCATTGTAGTCGCCACTGAATCCATTGGCCGCCGATTTGGCATAGAGCGCATACGGCACGCTCAGCAGCTGTTGCACACTTGTTATCGTATAGTTACTGCCACCGTTAGGGTCAATGTCCGTCTTCAGGAAGTACGGTCCGTCAGCCCAATTGATTTCCACAAAACTGCCGTGCAGCACGGTGCCGCCGCCGATGTCCACGGTGATCAGTCCGTTGGCATTACTGCCCGTGACATGCGACTCGGAATAGATGGCATTGCCCGTGGCTGAACCCTGTAGAATGTTCACACGCACACTTACTTGCGCATTGACGACCAAACTGTTGTTGGCGTTGCGCACCACGGCCTGATAGGTGAATCTTTCTGGCACTTGAGCTATTATGCTACTGACGGTCAGTATTATAACAATAAAAAGAGATAGAAATTTCTTCATGCTACTTTGATTATAGTTGATATTGATTTGTGAATTATCTTGAACGTTTTCGGTACGCACATGCCGTCACTCATTTTCATGTTACACGTGCTTCTGGCGTACTGTACGATTTGATTATTCCTACAATAAATTTTTAAGGATGCAAAAATACATAAAATATGGCAATAATAATAGGAGTTGACCTAAAGTCTTGTATTACATTAAAATAAAAATCAAGAATTTAATATTATTATTCCCTAAATCGCCCATTCTTTTTCGATATTTCTAAAACTCTCAATTTCAGCTGTCCGCACAGAGGTGCGGGCGCTCTAAAACTCCCCTTCTATTGTAGAAGGGGTGGCCGTAGGCCGGGGTAGTAATATTGAAGAATACAAATACCTTGGCAAGAATAATATGACAATCAACCACAGGATATCATATCCGCAACCTTTCCACAAGAAGGAATTATAAACCATATTAATTACCCCGCCCTTCGGGCACCCATTGGCTTCGCCTTTTTCCTTTTCGCTCGGCATAGTAAAGCAAAGCTTTCCTATGCTCTCGCTCATTCGTCAAATCTGAAAATCAGAAGGGGAGTTAGCGCCTCACGGCACTGCCGTGCCACGGGTAAAAAGCGATGGGTAAAACAATCTCTTTTGCTTTTACGGGTCAACTGCTATATCATTGCCTAAAATATTATGGTCACCGTAAGGATATATCAGACGGCTTTTTCCCTATTCTTTCCATTCAATGATCACGGGGCTGTGTTCCGATGTTTAATGTGAGTCCTTCGTTGGCCAACATGATGTTTGGATTGTGTCGGGAGGCCTGCTCTAAAAGCCTGTCTTCTTGGCCATACCGTGAAGAGAAATGCCCCAGCAACAGCTTGCCTGCTCGGCACGCCTTGGCGAACTCCGCCGCTTCGCTGGCCGTGGAATGATAGTATTTATATGCAAGTTCCTCATCACCCTCACAATAGGTGGCATCGTGATACATCAAATCGACATCACGCAACAAATCAGCATATTGCATCATTGGCTGAGTGTCTGAGAGATAGGCATAACGGCGCACCGGCGATGGCGGAGTGGTCAACTCCTCATTCGGGATTACACGTCCGTCGGAGGTTGTGAAATCCCCACCTTCTTTGATTCGTTTGATCTCATTAAAAGGAATGTTATACTGCTTGATGCACTCTTGCCTGATATGCCTATTGCCCGATTGCTCTTCAAATAAAAAACCGTAGCACGGCACCCGATGGTCTAATGGGAATGCCGTCACTTTGAAGTGGTCGTCTGACAGAACCAAGGTCGGTTGCTGACAATCTATCGTATGAATATGGATGTTGAAGTCTGTGTATGGGATGAAAAAGTCGATCTGTTGTTTGAGTATCTTTTCGAAATCGGCCGGCACATAGAGGTTCATTTCATTGAAACGATGACCGTCAAGCGAGATGGTGGAAAGCAAACCTATCAGTCCAAGACAATGATCGCCGTGGGAGTGACTGATGAAAATGTTATCAAGCTGGCTTTCATGGAATTTGAATTTGTTGAACTGCATCTGCGTGCCCTCGCCACAATCAATCATGTACAACTTTCCCATGTGGGAGACAATCTGCGATGGAGTGTGATGCCGCAGGGTAGGCTTGGCACTTCCGCAACCCAATATCGTGACATTGAAATCTACCATAAATTTTGTTTGTTAAAATGTTTTGTTTCGTCCTTTCTTCCCCTCACACGATGGCTGCCACGAAATAGTAGGCCATCAGTCCCACGCAGATCAGCTTCAGGACGGTGCCGGTCATGAGGCCGACGAAAGCCCCGGAACCGGCTTTCAAGGCTTGGCCAAGCGACATGCCCTCCTCGGTCCAGTGGGCCAGCATCTCGCCGGCGACGGCACCGACAAACGGGCCGAGCACAATGCCCCAGGGCCCGAAGAAGAGCCCGGCTACCAATCCGATGGTGCTGCCCCACACGCCTGCCTTCGAACCACCCATCACTTTCGTACCCCATACAGGGACCACCGCATCGAGGATTTGCACCACCGCGGTCACGATGCCCCAGATTATAAGGAATTTCCAGCTGAACTGGACCTTGCCGGTGGCGTGGAGAAGCCATATCCCGACGTATGCCAGCGGCACTCCGGGCAGTATGGGCAGAATACAGCCCACCAGGCCTGCCAGCAGAAAGATAGCCCCCGTGATGATCAGAAAGATGTCCATTTCAGTGTGTTTCGAATTAAAACTAAGGTTACAATCAATAACCGCTGCAAAAATATTCTTTTTTTTGTATCTTTGCCGCCTTATGAAACATATCCGAAATTTCTGCATTATTGCCCATATCGACCACGGCAAGAGCACGTTGGCCGATCGGCTTCTCCAATACACTAAAACCGTTAACGACCGCGAGTTCCAGAATCAGGTGCTTGACGACATGGACCTGGAGCGCGAGCGCGGGATCACCATCAAGAGCCACGCTATCCAGATGGAATACGTGTATAACGGGGAAAAATATATTTTGAATCTCATTGACACGCCGGGTCACGTGGACTTCTCCTACGAGGTTTCACGTTCCATCGCCGCATGCGAGGGCGCGTTGCTGCTGGTGGACGCCACCCAGGGCGTGCAGGCACAGACAATCTCCAACCTCTATCAGGCTATCGACAACGATCTGGAAATCATTCCTGTACTTAACAAGATGGATATGCCCGCCGCCATGCCCTTGGAGGTGAAGGACCAGATCATTGACCTCATAGGTTGCGATGAGTCCGATATCATCGAGGCATCGGGCAAGACGGGCCAGGGTGTGGAGGATATCCTGCAGGCCATCATCGAGCGCATCCCCGCCCCGGAAGGCGATCCCGATGCGCCGCTGCAAGCCCTCATCTTCGATTCCGTGTTCAACTCCTTCCGCGGCATTATCGCCTATTTCCGTATCTTCAACGGTACGATTCATGCGCATGATATGGTGAAATTCTTCGCCACCAAGAAAGAGTATGATGCGGATGAGATTGGCATCCTGAAGATGGATCGTGTGCCGAAGGAGGTTCTCTCCGCCGGCGATGTGGGCTATCTGATCACGGGCATCAAGACATCCTCGGAAGTGAAGGTGGGCGACACCATCACCCATGTGGCTCGTCCGTGCGAGACGGCCATCGAGGGGTTCCAAGAGGTGAAACCGATGCTCTTCGCCGGCATCTACCCCACGGAGGCCGATCAGTACGAGGAGTTGCGCGCTTCGCTGGAGAAACTGAAACTTAACGACGCATCCCTGACCTTTGAGCCCGAATCGTCAGCAGCCCTTGGCTTCGGCTTCCGCTGCGGCTTCCTCGGACTGCTTCACATGGAGATTGTGGAGGAACGCCTTGACCGTGAATTTGACCAGGATGTGATCGCCACCGTGCCCAATGTCTCTTACAAGGTGCTGACCACCAAGAAACAGTGGCTCGACGTTTACAACCCGTCGGGAATGCCCGCACCCACAGAGGTGGATCATGTGGAGGAACCCTATATCCGCGCCCAGATCATCTCCAAGGATGATTATATTGGATCCATCATGAAGCTCTGTATCGACAAGCGCGGCTCGCTCGTCAACCAGATGTACGTTGCCGCCAACCGTATAGAACTCACCTTCGACATGCCATTGGGCGAGATTGTTTTCGATTTTTACGACAAACTGAAGAGCATTTCCAAGGGTTATGCCTCTTTCGACTATCATATCACGGACTTCAAACCGGCCAGTCTGGTGAAACTCGACATTCTGCTGAACGGCGATTCTGTGGATGCACTATCTGCCCTTATCCACTCCGATAACGCGTATTCGTTCGGCCGTCGCATCTGCGAGAAGCTGAAGGAACTCATCCCGCGCCAGCAGTTCGATATCGCCATCCAGGCGGCTATCGGATCCAAGATCATTGCCCGCGAGACGGTGAAGGCCGTCCGCAAGGACGTGACAGCCAAGTGCTACGGCGGCGACATCACCCGTAAACGCAAGCTGCTGGAGAAGCAGAAGCGCGGTAAGAAACGTATGCGGCAGATTGGAAATGTGCAGGTTCCACAGTCGGCGTTCCTTGCCGTTCTGAAACTGGATTAACGATAGTTCTTGGAATGTCGTCTGCTTCGATTCCCCCGGAATCTAAATTTCCTTGCACGATGATTAGTTTTCTCACTGAGTTGTCGCAACATATCCTGGCTTCCGCCATTCCGTTGGAGGACACTCTCGTTGTCCTGCCTAACCGGCGTGCCCAACGTATGTTGCTGAAGACGCTGGCCGAAGAGGCCGGTCATCCGGTTTTCTCTCCCAAAGTCTGTTCCATTGACGAATTTGTCAGCGAACTGAGCCCCTTGCAGAAAATCAGCAAGATGGAGCTGTGGGTGAAACTGTTTGTCTGTTATCGGCAGATGCGTCCCGGGGTGCAGGTGGACTTTGACGATATCCAGACGTGGGCCCCCTCTTTCCTGAAGGACATCTCCGAGATTGACATGCAGATGGAAGACGGGCAGAGCTTTTTTCGCGATCTGGCCGCGGCCAAAACTTTCGAAATCCCTTTCGGACAAGATGATGTGAGTGCCGGTCAGCAGGAAAAGATGGACCTGTATAATATGCTCGCCGACCTTTATGTGCAATTCCGGCAGCAGCTGGTAGGGGAGGGCGTTGGTTACGACGGCCTTGTCTATCGGGACTGTGCCGAGAAGATGGATGCGTATCGGGATCGACTGACGCATAAACACTATGTCTTTGCCGGATTCCATGTGCTTACTCCTTCCGAATTGGAAATCGTACACTATGTGAAAGAGCATTTCGACACCCGATTCTATTTTGATGTGGACTCCTTCTACTGCGATTTCAACCGGGAATCCCGTTTCACCACGGCCCATTTTTTAAGCAAGATATGTGAGAAACTGAATTTGCCCAAAGAGAAAATCCTGTTCACTCATAGTCATTTTGCCAACCTTCCGAAACGCGTCCGTGTTGTGGGGGCCGACCAGACCATGAACCAGTTGTATTGTGCGGTGGAGTTTCTGGAACAGATCAAAAAGCAACAGGGTGATTTGGACAATACGGCTTTGGTGTTGGCTGATGAATCCCTGCTGATTCCTCTGTTGACGACCTACGACATGTCGGAGGCCAACGTGACAATGGGTTACCCGCTATCGGCCACGCCGGTGTACGCGCTCATGGAGAACCTGCTGACCGCGTACCAGACCAGCAGGCGTTATATGATGCAGAACGGCGGGCAGATGGTATGGCATTATGCGGATGTGGCCGCCGTGTTCCGGAACGTCTGTGTGCAACGTTATCTGTTTGATGATGAGACGGAATACCAGCAGATGATGGAGGATTTGGAGAATTATCAACATACGGCGTTGTATCCTGTCGGAGAGTTCCGCGAGGGACTGCTTCCGTCGTTCACGGCCGATGAATCGGGGATACTGTCTGCGTTGATTGACTATTTTGGGTTGATACTCTCTAAAACCGACCATCCTCGCGACCGCGCCATGACCGATTTATTGCTGGATTGTCTGCGACAGGTGGGGGATTTGCTGGCCCCTTTGGCCGGCATTGCGCCCATGCCGTTCCACCTCATACGTTTTGCCATCCACCAGCAAGCGGATTCTCTCTCGTTGGCCCTTCGCGGCGATGCCACCAAAGGCCTGCAGGTGATGGGCCTCTTGGAAACGCGAACGCTGGATTTCAAAAACGTCATCATGCTCTCCGTCAACGAGGGCGTGCTGCCAGCTGGTATCAGCTTCAACTCCCTGATACCTTTTGATTTCAAATTTGCCGGTGAATCGTTGGAGAATTATCTGTACAAGGATCAAGTGTACGCTTACCACTTTTTCAGATTGCTCCAGCGGGCGGAGAATGTGGTGCTGGTGTACGACCAAAATGGAGACAGCCTGTCGGAGAAGAGCCGCTTCATCAGCCAGTTGGAATTTGAGGTGCGCGAACAGCATCTTGACAATATACAGTTGGAATACCCGTCAGTGGCATTGCCCCTTCATCTTTCGAAACCGGAAACCATCGTGGTGCAGAAGGATAATTCGATTATGGACTCGCTGGCCAAATTCCAATTCTCAGCATCCACCTTGAATGTGTTCATTAACTGCCCGTTGCAGTTTTATCTTAAGCACTTGTGTAATATACAGCGTACGGATATCTTCGCCAACCGGATGGAGAGCAATCTCATCGGGTCGGTGGTTCATAGGTTGTTTGAGGATGTTTTTAATAAAATAAAAGACGACCCCGAACGAGCCTTGGAATTCTTTGACAAGGCCATACAGGATGTGGATGTTCAGATACGGCATCTGCTGGTGGAGGATGAGAAGTTCAGGGATTCATACAAGCTTCGTTTCAAGGAAAAGGATTTGGAACATGGACGTGTGTATCTGGCGGTTCAGATGATTCGCAATGATGTGGTCAATTATCTGAAGATGGCCAAAGAGGAATGGCCGAAAAAGAAGATCTCCATTCTGGGTAATGAATTGAAACTCTCATTCTCGTTGCCGTTGGCTCCCGAAGGTCCCACATTGAATTTAAAAGGCACGATCGACCGCCTTCAGATGGAGGATGGTCAATTGGTGATTATGGATTATAAAACGGGTAAAGTGCATGAGGACAGACTGAAGGTGGCGTTGGATGAGCTGGAGAATGATTTCGAAAATCCGGACTATGCGCAGTTCGTGCAGTTGGCGTTTTATGCGATGCTGTGCCGACATTCGGATCATGAGGTCTGGAAAAAAGTGCCTGATCGCAATCATCTGCAGTGCGGCATCATCAGCATTCGCGACGCGAACCGGCACGCGGATTGTTTGCACAAAGCGGAAGTGTGTGCCACGCGGGAAAAGAAAAAACTCGTGGGATTGGATTCTTTGCTGACGGAAGACACTTTGCAGCAGATTGAAACGGCCTTGACGGCGGTGTTGGCCAAGGTGGTGGATCCTAATCAGCCTTTTACACAGGTTACGGATCCGAAACGATGCCTTTATTGTGATTATAAGCATATTTGTAACAGATGATATATTAATGAATTATGAAGAAAAGACTTCTTTTTTTCTCTTTTGTCTGGATGATGTGCGGGATGACTGCTCTTCATTCCGCGCCAGTGGACACGTCTGTGGCCCGAAGTGTGGCGTCACACTTCTTCAGGCTTCGTGACTTGACCCGCGGCAGTCAACGGATGTCCGCCGAACTGCGTCACGTGGAAACACGCCAAAACGAGGCGAACGATCACCCGCTGGCCGTGTTCTATGTGTACGATTTCCATCCGGGCTTCGTCATCGTGAGTGCTGACGACCGCATGGAGCCTGTCCTGGGCTATTCCCTGGAAGGCGATTACGATACGGCGAACGTCCCCGACAATATGCGCGCCTTTTTGGAAGGCTATGTGGAAGAGTTTCAATATGCGGTGCGGACAAATTATATGCCGGATGCCCGTATGGCGGAGAAATGGCAGTCGATGGCCCGCGGCACATACCGTCCCATGTCGCGTAACCAGGCGGTTGTCGGTCCACTGTTATCCACCCGCTGGGACCAGAATTCGCCGTACAACGCGCTTTGCCCCGCGGTGCCTGACGGCCCTGGCGGACATGCCTACGCCGGATGTGTGGCCACCATGATGGGACAAATCATGCGCTATTGGGAGTTCCCCTCCCAAGGCGTGGGCTCGAACACCTACGTGAACAACGACACGCTGTGCCCGGATACAATGTATGCCAATTTCGGGGCCGCCGTGTATGACTATTCCCTGATGCCGGAGAAGTTGACATCATCCTCTTCCACTGCCGAGAAGAATGCCGTGACAACCCTGTTGCTGCATTGCGGAGTGGCTGTGAACATGTCATACGGAGCCGATGGCAGCAGCGCCAGCACCTCATACGTGCCGACCGTCATGCAGCAGTATTTCCGCTATCCGGCCAGCCAGTATCTGTCCCGTAACAATTACAGCAGCACTTGGGTGCAGCGCCTGAAACAAGATTTGAACCAGCTGCGCCCTATTCCCTATAGAGGTTCCGGCTCGGGCGGCCATGCCTTCGTGTGCGACGGTTATGACGATATGGACTATTTTCATTTCAACTGGGGGTGGAGTGGCAGTTATAACGGTTATTTCCTTCTCAGCAGCCTGCTTCCCGGTACCCACGATTTCACTTCCAGTCACGGAGCCGTCTTCGGCCTGTATGCCAATAAGGAGATGCTGTATGAAAGCCGCCAGCATCTCTCCTTCCTTACGGAGGCTGGCACGGTCAGCGAGGCGCAGTCGATGCGCATCCGCACAGCCAATGTGTCGCATCCGCTGCAAGTGCAGGCTACGGGCAGTTTCCAGGTCAGTGTTGACTCGGTGAATTTCCAGAACGCCATCACGATGTCACCGACGGGTGGTATCCTTTATGTCCGTTATTTGTCAAGTGGCACGCAACAGGTGGAGCACGGCACCGTTCGGGTGATGGCGGATTCCGCCTTGGATGTGCTCTCCTTGACGGGCATGTCGTATGTGCAAACCTGCTATCCGCCACAAAATATGACAATCACCTACCAGCGTCCTTCGGTGAATTTGCACTGGGATGCGCCACAGGTGAACACTGCCACAGCCCACACGACGATGTCGTGGGATTCCATTTCGTCCACGACGTACCGTTATAGTCCGAACTATACTGTCACGATGCTGCATCGCTACTGCGATACGGATATGGTGGCCATGCACGGCCAATGGCTGACGGGCGTCTCTTTTTACGCGAAAAACGGTACCACCGATTGTCATATCGTGGTGTATCAGGGCGGTTCTTATGAAAATGGAACCTTTACACCTGGACAGATGGTTGTGAACCAGCAAGTTCCGTTGTCCGCACTTACCCACAACCAGTGGTGTACCATAACGCTGAATACACCTGTTCAGGTGGATGCGGCGCAAGAGCTGTGGGTGGGTTATAAAATCTCCGTTGACAGCGGTTACTATGCCATGCCTACGGGTACCACCGCCCGTTACGTGCCCGATAAAGGGGACTTGGTGTGTCGGCACTATTCGTCCGGGTCTGTGAGTTGGAAGCTGTTCGGCAGTTCGAGGAATTTTTTGATAAAAGCCCATCTGACCGAAATTCCAAGTCCGGTATCTTACTATAAATTATTGTATGATAATAGTCTGATAACTGTTTTGCCGGACACGGCCACGACCTATTCGTCTGTTGTGGTCACGCCCGGTCAGCATCAATACACGGTGGCGGCCGTTTACGACAACCAGTGCGAGGCCTCCATATCGGATTCAATCACGGTGTCCGACATGGTTACAATGTATGTTTACCAAGAGGATTCCATTTGTGCCAATCTGTTGCCGTACAGTTGGTACGGCAATGTTTTGAACGAAGGCGGCCTGTATGCCGACACGGTCTATTCCACCTATTATGATACAACATATATAAGACAGTTGAACTTGTCGGTATTGCCAGCGTTCCACACGGAGTTTGAAGTGGTGGAGTTGTCAGAGTATGAGTGGGATGGGGATTTGCTGACCGCCAACGGCGACTATACGCACACGTATGTGGCTGCGAATGGCTGTGACAGTGTGGTGACATTGCATCTTACATTGACGGTAGGCGTTAATCCGACATCCGGATCACTTGTGTTTCAGGTTTATCCGAATCCTACGGATGGCATTTGTCATGTTCGTGGGGAGGCGATGGCGGGTGCCACTGTGCGCGTGTATGATGTGTTGGGCCGTATGCGCCAGCAGCAGACACTCAATGCGGACACGGACTTGATTGACCTTTCGGATCAGGCTTCCGGCGTGTATGTGCTTTGTGTTGAAACCGTAGATGGTCGGCGTGCGGTACTCCGGTTGTTGAAGAGATAGGGGAGCGCCCTCCATTTAACCCTTGAATATGAATCCCCTCCGGGGATTTGTAACCGCGTATGGCATCCGTTTGCTACAGATAGGCATCCCCTGACGGGGATGTTACACCACGCCCCGCCCCTCCACACTTTTTCTCCCTTATCTTACCTCACTTTACCTCACCTGAGCCTGCACCGGCACGGTGCTGTCCATCAGTCCGATGTGGATAGGTGTAGAAAAAAACAAATTATCGGCAATTATTCTGATTTATTGACAAAAATTTGTCTATCTTTGCACCGATAAAATTTGGATGAAGATGTACAATACATTACATATAGACGAGTTGTATAACACATTGGGTGACAGGATACAAATAACATCTAATGAGATTGCGAATTTCTATCGAAGCTATTCTCCAGAGATTCCAATTTCAACAATTCGATGGAAAATACACTCTCTTGTTAACAAGGGGGTGATATATTCTATTGGGCGTGGACTTTACCGATTTGGAAAAAAGCCTTTATTCAAACCGATTATCTACAAAAAGACAGAAGTTGTAGCAGACATTATGCATCGTAGATTGCCATTTGCGAAATATTGTCAGTGGGATTTGCATGTGGCAAATGCATTTTCAACGTACCTGCTAAATACGCAATTGTATTTTGTCGATGTCGAACGCGATGTTGTTAATGCGGCGTATCACGAAATATTGAAAACAAACCGTCGCACGGTCTTGTATCGTAACCTTGGTGAGGATTTGCCCTATTATGACGGATATATTGTGATCCGCAATATGGCACTTGAAGCGCCAACTATTAATGTTGAAGATATGCCCATGGCGTCTTTGGAGAAAATTTTGGTGGATTTTGCTCTTGACAGGATATTCCCTTTTTCGGATACTGAGATTGTCGATATCTATGCTAATGCAACGGCCGACTATTCTGTCAATACCAGCCGGATGCTCCGTTATGCTGGTCGCCGGGGCCGTCGTGATGTTATCGAAGAAATCTTGGACGAAATAAACAATTAAACTATGATCACGCAATATTCATTCACAACAGATTGGATAAACCAAGTATCAAAGAAATATAAAGCCGACAAAATTTTGATAGAGAAATCTATTAGGGCATTGTCGTTGCTGGAAGGCCTCTCCGAGTCATCGCTTCTTTTCGTTTTCAAAGGAGGAACGGCACTTATGCTGATGTTCAAAGAGCCGCACAGATTGTCTATTGATATTGACATCATCCTTCCGCCAAGCGGCTTGGATCTTAATACGACTCTTCAACAAATTGCCATAAGCAAGGGCTTTTCTCGCATAGAGGAACAGCGTCGGCTATCTGGTATAGTTCCAAAAGCCCACTATAAGTTTTTTTACACATCTGCCGTTGAAACAAAAGAATCGCATATCTTGTTGGACATTCTGTTCGAGCAGATTCCTTACAATCGAATCATTGAATTGCCTATCACCAACATCTTTCTTGCGACCGAAGGTGAAGATAGGAAGGTTCGTGTTCCCGATGCCAACAACCTTCTCGCAGACAAGCTGACGGCCTTTGCTCCGCGAACGATTGGCGTACCCTATCGGAAAGTCAATTCTGAATGTGGAATGGAGATTATGAAGCAGTTATATGACATAGGTTCTCTGTTCGACAAAGCTGATGACATGAGGTCTATCTCTTCAGTGTACCGAACGATTGCCGAACAAGAAGCAAGATATCGTGACGAGCACTTTTCTATTGAAGATATTTTTCACGACGCAATGGATCATGCTCTCTCCATCTGCTTCCGGAAAAGCCAAAACAATGTCGAGTATCAAGTGTTGGAACGAGGCATCAAACAAGTATCCAGCCACATTTTCTCTGAAACATTCCACATAGAGAAGGCCATCTTGTTTGCCGCCAAGGTCTTTTATCTTGTATCACTGATTGAAAGGGATGGCATCACAATCGAGAAATTCAGCGGCCGGCAATTGGGGCGAATGAGTGATTGGTTGTTTACAGACTATGAATACACGAAACTTAACAAGCTAAAGAAGTCAAATCCAGAGGCCTTCTTCTATTTGTACTTGGCATTACACAAATAGGAATTGGAAGCTTGGAGGCGGTAATAGGTTTGTCACCGCATTTCTCCCAAACCCGTAGGGCTTCCATATCTGTAGCCGCGGACGTTCCCGACCGCATCCCACACCCCCGTTAGGGGTTGCACGTATAATAATTAAGTGTAATCCTTTAATCGAAATCCAGAGTCTTGACCGAATCGGGTTTCACCTCGTTGCATCCCGATGGGTCGCCGATGTAGGCTTCGGGAATGGTGAAGTTGTACCCTGGCGTGGTCCATTTGCTTTCTGATGAGACGATGGCATGGTAGGGTAGTTGGGAGTCGGCGTAAACCTTTTGCATGAAGAGGCCGAACACGGGCAGTGCCGTGCGGGCGCCCTGGCCCAACGCGGTGCTGCGGAAGTGTGCGGAACGGTCTTCACATCCCACCCAGACACCGCAGGTCAGCAGTGGCGTGTAGCCCACGAACCAACCGTCGGACTGGTTGTCAGTGGTGCCCGTCTTGCCGGCCAGCGGGAAATCGAGTTTGTATTGGCTGCGCAAGCGTCCGCCCGTGCCGAAGTCCACCACACCCTGCATCAAACGAACTGTCTTGAAAGCGGTGATTTGATCGATAGCCTCGTTGCTCTTAGGAATGTTATTATAGATGACGTTGCCGTCTTTGTCGCAAATCTTGGTGATGAAGATGGGCTCCACATACACGCCTTGGTTGGGGAAACAGTTGATGGCACCCACCTGTTCGTATAAGGATAACTCGCAGGCGCCAAGGCAGATGGATGGCACTTCCGGAATGTCGGAGGTCATGCCCATAGCGCGTACCAATTCCACTACGGCGTGCGGGCCGTAGCGTTTCATCAGGTAGGCCGACACTTGGTTGAGCGAGTAGGCGAGGGCCTCCCGCAACGGCATCATCTGACCTTCTTTGTGTGCGCCCGAATTGCGGGGGGTCCATGAACCACCCGGCGTCTCTATGGTCACGGGCACGTTCGGCACCATGGTGCAGGGATCGAAGTCGCCGCTCATCATGGCCACCGTATAGACGTATGGCTTGAAGGTGGACCCAACCTGTCGCCGAGATAATTTCACATGGTCGAACTGGAAATACTCGTAGTTGGTGCCGCCCACGTAAGCCTTCACATGGCCGGTGTTGGCCTCCACGCACATCATGCCGCATTGCAGGAAGGACTTGTAGTAACGGATGGAGTCCAGCGGGGTCATCACGGTGTCTTTCGGTCCCTGGTAGGTAAAAACGCTCATCTTCACTTTCTGGTTGAAAATCTGCCAGATAGCCTCGTCACTCTTGCCTGCGTCTTTCAGCCGGTCGTAGCGCTCCGATTTCCGTATCGCAGCCCAGAGAATTCGTTTTGTCTGCTCTTCGGACAAGTTGACAAACGGGGCGTTTTTCACCCCTTTGAAATGATTGAAAAACATGGGCTGCAGATAGTCGCACACATGCTCTTTCACGGCATCCTCGGCATGTTTCTGCATCCGGGAGTTGATGGTGGTGTATATTTTCAGACCGTCGCAGTAGAGGTCGTAACGGCTGCCGTCCTGCTTGGGATGTTTTTCACACCAGTCTTTCAGGAAAATACGGAGATATTCCCGGAAGTAGGTGGCCAAACCGGCGTAATGCGCCTGGGATTTGAAGTTGGAGAGGTCGATAGGGATCTGTTTGATGGAGTCGAACTGTGCCTGTGTCAAGTAGTCGTATTTTTTCATCTGGCTAAGCACCACATTGCGGCGGTCGATGGAGGCCTGATAATGGCGCCGTGGACTGTATTTGGTGGGTGCTTTTAGCATACCCACCAGCAGGGCGGCCTCTTCCGTGTTGATTTCGGAGGGCTCTTTGTCGAAGTAGGTGCGAGCGGCCGATTTGATGCCAACAGCGTTGTTGCCGAAATCAACGGTATTGAAATACATGGCCAGGATCTCGTCCTTCGAGTAGGCGCGTTCCAGTTTGGTGGCCACCACCCATTCTTTGAATTTTGTGAAGACGAGCTTCAACTTGCCGGCGTGCGGGTCGCGGGGGAAGAGGTTCTTGGCCAACTGCTGGGAGATGGTGCTGCCGCCGCCGCGCCGGTGGAAGGTGAGCACGCCGCCCGCCACGCGGAACAGGGCTTTCACGTCCACGCCGGAATGTTTGTAGAAACGCGAGTCCTCCGTGGCAATCAACGCGTCCTTGAGGGGCTTCGAAAGGTCGGCGTATTTGCAGTTGGACCGGTTCTCGCGATAATAGGTGCCTAAAAGGACACCGTCTTCCGAGATAACCTCGGTGGCCAGGTTCGCGGACGGGTTTTCCAATTCCGTGAAGGAGGGCATGTACCCCAACCAACCGAGCGAGATCAGGGTGAAAATGAGGACGACGATGCCCGCGAGGATGAAATAGGCCCTCCAGAAGGGCTTGATCCATCGTGAACGTTCTCCGTTGGAGGCTTTGGCGTTGTTTTTTCCAGATGATTTTGCGTTATACATGACAGGGATTCTAACGTTGTTCTCGTACAAATGTTGTGTCTTATCTTTTAAAACCTTTACAATAAACAACCGTGTTTAGTCGGCAGTGTGGAGGTTTCAGGTGCGCTCGTGCGCTTACAAATCAGCTAACTGTCTTCAAGACAAGAAAATATATTCATTGCAGTAGGTTTCTTTTTGTATTTTATTGTAAGTTAATTAGTTATTTTAATGTTGTTATTAATAGATAATAATGTCGGCAAAGATAAGAAAAATTATCCTGCATTCCGTTTGTTGTAGGGTTTTTGAGATTGTCTCTTTATAAAATTGGGACGAATTCTTTATTTTTGCATCTTGAAAAAAATAGGTTTACAACGTGTTAAAATGATGGAAATCAAGCATTCATCTATCCGTGTCCGTGGGGCTCGGGTGCATAATTTGAAGAATATAGATGTGGATGTGCCGTTGAACTGTATTGTGGCGGTGGCAGGTGTTTCGGGCTCCGGGAAATCGTCGCTGGCGCTCGGTGTTTTGTATGCGGAGGGGTCGCGGCGCTATTTGGAATCTTTGTCCACCTATACGCGTCGGCGTATGACGCAGGCCGCCCGCGCGGATGTGGATGAGGTGCTGTACGTGCCGGCGGCGCTGGCTCTGCACCAGCGTCCGGCAGTGCCGGGCATCCGTTCTACTTTCGGCACGGGCACTGAACTGCTGAACAGCCTGCGATTGATGTATTCTCGCTTGGCCGAACATCGCTGTCCCAATGGCCATTACGTCCCTCCGACATTGGCGGTGGCCGCCGGCCAGGAAATCGTATGCCCGGAATGCGGTGCTCGTTTTTACGCTCCCGGGGCTGAAGAATTGGCTTTCAATAGCCAAGGAGCCTGCCGTACGTGTGGAGGTACCGGTATGGTGCGTACCGTGGATAAAGCCTCACTGGTGCCCGACGAATCTCTCACAATTGACGAGGGTGCCGTGGCTCCCTGGAACAGCCTGATGTGGTCATTGATGACTGACGTTTGCCGTGCCATGGGTGTACGCACCGATGTTCCATTTAGAGAACTTACTGATAAAGAGAAAGATATTGTTTACAATGGTCCCTCGGTGAAAAAACATATCTTGTACAAATCCAAAAACTCCAATGTGGCTGGAGAGATGGATTTTACCTATTACAATGCTGTTTATACGGTGGAAAACGCGCTTGCCAAGGTGAAAGATGACAAAGGCATGAAGCGGGTGGAAAAGTTTTTGAAGGAAGAGGTGTGTCCGGATTGTAGCGGCTCGCGACTGTCAGAGGCTGCGCGGGCACCCCGTCTGCGAGGCATATCCCTTGACGAGGCCTGTCGCATGACTCTATCCCGACTTGTGGATTGGGTGGACGGGGTGCCCGCCTCCTTGCCGGAGGAAATGCGCCCCATGGCGGAAGGCATCTGCGAATCGTTCCGCTCCGCCGCCCGACGCCTGATGGATCTCGGCCTTGGCTACCTCACCCTCGACAGAGCCGCAGCCACCCTCTCCACAGGAGAACGACAACGGATGCAACTGGCACGCGCCGTGCGTAACCGTACCACCGGCGTGCTCTATGTGCTTGACGAACCGTCCATAGGACTGCACCCGGCCAATATCGTGGGCCTTAACGGCGTTATGCACGATCTTGTGGCTGATGGCAACTCGGTGCTACTTGTGGATCACGACACCCAGATACTGAAAGAAGCTGACTGGCTCATCGAACTTGGCCCGGAAGCTGGCGCCGGCGGTGGACAAGTCATTGCCCAGGGCACGTTGGAAACCATTGTCCGGAACCCGGCTTCCCAAATAGGACCTTTTTTGATTCCGAAAGAAAATAAAGGATATAATCTCCTTGCGGAGGAGGACTTGTTCTCTCAAGGTGCCATTCATCTGTCCACGAGTCACATTCATACGGTAAAACCTTTGGAGGTGGATATTCCCAAAGGCAGGCTGACAGTGGTGACCGGCGTGTCGGGTTCTGGCAAGACTACGCTGATTCTTGAAAGCCTGGTGCCAGCCCTCGATGCCCTCACCCGAGGCAGGCCTTTGCCGTCACACGTGCGCGAGATTTCCGCCGACGGTATCGCCCATGTGAAATTGATTGACGCCACCCCAATCGGTATCAACATCCGGTCCACGGTGGCTACGTATGCCAATGTGCATGACGACCTGCGCAAAGCGTTTGCACGCACGAATGAGGCGAGAAAGCGCGGATACCATGCCAGCGACTTCTCCTATAATACCGGCGACTTGCGCTGTCCTGTTTGCGATGGCACAGGTTCTATCAGTCTTGATGTGCAATTTTTACCGGATGTGGACATTCCATGTCCTACGTGCAGGGGCTCGCGATACCGGAAGGAGGCCTACGCCGTGCGGCTTTCCAATGCCGATGGGGTGACACACTCTCTTCCTGAACTCATGGATATGGATGTGAACACCGCTGTGGATTTTTGCGGAGGCATGAAGTCGGTTCTTCCTAAATTGCAAGTGCTGCAAAGTTTAGGTCTTGGCTATTTGACCCTCGGAGAGGAAACCCCCGGACTTTCGGGTGGCGAGGCGCAACGCTTGAAACTGGCCAGCGAGATGGGGCGAATGCAACATGACTCTGTCTTCGTGTTCGACGAACCTACTATCGGTTTGCACCCGCTGGATGTGCAAACCCTCCTCCGTGTCTTTGACACCCTTATCTGCAATGGGGCTACGGTCATTGTCATCGAACACGACCTGGACGTGATTCGAAGCGCGGATTATGTTATTGACATGGGTCCTGGCGGTGGCGAAGAGGGCGGTAGGATCGTGGCGACAGGTTCCCCGGCACACATTGCCTCCTGTTCTGACAGCATCACCGGACGCTTTCTGTGATGTTTCTTTATTGAAGAAAATTGTTGAATACAAATTGAATTATATTGAAAATTTCAAGTACTTTTGCAAGTCCAATTTAGGATTGTTCCTTCTTTCCCCAAAGGACTGATTACAATACATTTTTTATTATGGGCAAACGTGTATTAATGGCGATGAGCGGTGGTATCGACAGCAGTGTGTCGGCCCTTCTACTGATAGAGCAGGGGTACGAGCTGGTGGGTGCCACGTTCCGCACATTCGACTATATCAAAGAATCCTGCCTCGCGCGGGAAAAGGGCTGCTGCTCGGTGGAGAGCATCATGGAAGCCAAGCATTTCGCCGAATCGTTGGGCGTGGAACACCATATTTTGGACTTCCGCCAGCTGTTTCGCGAGCATGTCATCGCCGACTTCATCAGTGAGTACCGTCGTGGGCGCACGCCCAACCCGTGCGTGCTGTGCAACTCCCACATCAAATGGGGCGTGCTGCTGAAGGCCGCTGACGAGCTGGGCTGCGATTACATCGCCACGGGCCATTATGCGCAAATCGCCATGCATCGCGACCATTACTATCTCCACACGGCTGCCGACACGCACAAGGACCAGACCTATTTCCTGTGGATGCTCACCGAAGAAAACCTTCGGCGCACGATATTCCCATTGGGCGGATATACCAAGCCTGAGGTGCGGCAAATGGCTGTGGATCATCATTTTGAAAAGCTTGCAAAAAAGAGCGAGTCGCAGGAAATCTGTTTCATTCCCGACAACGACTACCGCACGTTCCTGGCCCAGCAGGGCTGCGAGGTGAAGCCCGGCAGGTTTGTGGATGCCGACGGGAAGGTCATCGGGCGGCATCCGGGCTATTGCAATTTCACCATCGGCCAGCGCAAGGGTCTGGGTGTGGCCTTCGGCACACCCAAATACGTCACCCGCATTGATGCGGCCACCAACAAGGTTTGCCTCGGTGATTATGACGACCTATATCAAACGGAGGTGGAAGCCGCACAGGTGCGCATCCGCGATGTGGAATGGCTGCGTGAGTCCCCGCAGGTTCAGGCCCGCATACGCTACAAGTCGCCCGCCACCGAGGCGGAACTGTTGCTTGGCGACGACTTTGCCGAGACGGGGAAAGCCGTTATCCGTTTCGATGAACCCGTCTGGGGCGTCACCCCTGGCCAGTCGGTCGTGCTATATAAGGATGGCTTTGTTGTGGGGGGTGGAATAATTAGTTGATTGTGACGAACTACAATTAATAATTTACAATTTACAATTAATAATTAATAATTTAATTGGTGTTGGTTGTTGTGTGGATGTTGGCTTTAGAGGATAATGACGACATTTTTTCCATTGTTAATAATGCTTGTGGCACCTTGGTTTCGCACAAAACTAATTCCTCTTTTGATTTTATAAGGGGTGCCCGAAGGGTAGGGTAGTTAATATGGGTTATAATCCCTTTTACACCTGAAGCCCAAACTCGATTTCGGCCATTTATATATAGTTATCTTAAAAATTCTTTTCTCTAAAATAAAACCACCCGGTTGACGTTGTATTGGCGATTAATCTTTTAATTGCGTTTCATGATTACCGGTACTCTGATCATTCTGATTTTGTCACTTATCATTATTCTGCTTGTTATCCTGGCGGTGTTGGGACCTGTCATCGTGCATCTGCCAAGGTTCGGCAAGGCCCCGTCCGGCGAACGGAAGCAACGCATCATGCGCTCCCCGAATTTCCGTCGCGGGCATTTTTGCAATCTGGGTGATGTGGGAATGCGGTTCTCATGGCGGAAGATGCGCCGTGTGCTGCGGAAACATGTTTTCAAAAAGAAAAAAACAGCCCTGAAACCGGAACAACCTCTGAATATGGTGAAACACGACCTGAAGTCTCTGCCCGCCGACCGGGACTTCTACGTTTGGTTCGGACATTCCGCCTATCTGCTGTCGTTGCACGGCACTACTGTTCTGGTGGATCCGACGTTCTGCACTGCATCTCCCTTCTCATTTGTGAACAAGCCCTTCCGGGGCACCGAAGCATACCAACCGGAGGATATGCCCGACCATATCGACTATCTTATTATCACCCATGACCATTACGACCATTTGGACCATAAGACCATTTTGCGGCTGAAAGACCGTGTGGACAGGGTGGTGTGCCCGCTGGGCGTTGGCTCGCACCTGGAACGCTGGGGCGTGGACCCCGCGCATATTGTGGAGATGGACTGGGATGATGTTTTTGACGCCGGGACGTCGTGGCGCATCGTCTGCCTGCCCTCGCAGCATTTTTCCGGGCGGGCAATGCGACGCAACAACACGCTGTGGGCATCGTTCCTCCTGCGGACACCTTATGGCAACATCTTTGCCGGATGCGACGGCGGCTATGGCCCGCATTTCAAGCAGATAGGGAAGAGATTCCCGGATATCGACCTTGCCATTCTCGAAAACGGACAGTATAATGAACTTTGGGCGCCTATCCATACTTTACCTCCATTTCTGGGCGAGGAGGCCGTTGATTTGGGTGCAAAACAATTGATTACCGTACATCATTCCAAATATGCACTTGCCCTCCATCCGTGGGACGAGCCGCTTCAAAACGAAATCTACGCCCGCGACCAGTACGGACTGAACCTAATAACTGTTGGTTTGGGTGACGTTGCCGAGCTACATCTTACCACATGATTTCTGTAGAGATGCGATGAATCGCGTCTCCACAAAGGTTATCCCCAATTGTGTGCGCGGAACAATGGCAAATCCCCATAAATGGGGATGATCCGTTACCGGACGGATTGCTATTTTTGCAATCCTAAAAATACTATGCCGTATGCTGTTATCTGACTTAAAGACAGGAGAAAAGGGTGTGGTGGTGCGCGTGGCCGGACACGGTGCCTTCCGCAAACGTATCATCGAGATGGGCTTTATCAAAGGTGTCACCGTTGAGGCTGTCCTCAATGCGCCGCTGAACGACCCTATCAAATACCGGATCATGAATTTTGAGGTGTCGCTGCGTCGCAGCGATGCGCAGAAGGTGGAGGTTGTCAGCGAGAAGGAGGCCGAACAGGAGATTGTCAACCATTCGGATTACAAACCATTGGAAGCCCCCGACTGCGATGCCTTGCATCATATTGCCGAACATCGGAGCCACACGATTAATGTAGCTCTTGTGGGAAATCCTAACTGTGGCAAGACCAGTATCTTCAATATCGCCGCTCATGCGCATGAGCGGGTGGGAAATTATAGCGGCGTGACCGTGGACGAAAAAGTGGGTACATTCACCCACGGCGGCTACACGTTCAATTTGGTGGATCTGCCCGGCACTTACAGTCTCAGCGCCTATTCGCCTGAAGAACTCTATGTGCGTAAGCATATCCTGGAAAAGAATCCCGATATAATCCTGAATGTTGTGGATGGCAGCAATCTGGAACGCAATCTTTATCTTACCACTCAGCTCATTGACATGGACATCACAATGGTGATGGCACTGAATATGTACGATGAACTGAAAAAAAGCGGTGACAATCTCGATATCAGCCAATTGAGCACTTTGTTAGGTATGCCCATCGTACCCACTACCGGTCGAAACGGGGATGGTATTGACCGCCTCTTTGACACCATCATTGAGGTCTTTGAGCGTGAAAACGGGTTGTCGTCGGATAAAAACGATAGTGCAACGCTGTACCGCCATATTCATGTGAACCATGGCGCGGAATTGGAACGCCAGATAAGCCGTCTCCGCACTGAATTGTACGAACACGGTTTCAGCGACACGCTTTCCACGCGTTTCCTCGCCATAAAATTGTTGGAAAACGATGCGCAGTTGGAGGCATACGTACGCGAGCATGACCCCGACGGCAGTGTTTTGAAAATGCGCAATCTGATAGCCGAGGAGTATCAGCGGAGCAGTGGTCGAAGGGTGGTGGAGAAAAAAACGTCGCAGTTGGGCATTGAGGAGCAGCGGCAGGATATTGAGAGTGCCATTACGGATGCCAAGTATGCTTTTGTGCGCGGCGCGTTGGCCGAATGTTATTCGAGAAATGAGAAAAGCACGCTGCACCGCCATACCGACAGAATCGACGCTTTGGTCACCCACCGGTGGCTGGGGTATCCCATCTTCCTCTTCTTCATGTTTGTGACCTTTTTCTGTACGTTTGCCATCGGACAGTATCCTATGGATTGGATTGACAGTCTCTTCACTTGGCTTGGTGATCTGGTGGGTGGGGCCATGAGTCCCGGCCCGCTGCGCAGCCTGTTAGTGGACGGTATCATCACTGGTGTAGGCTCCGTGATTGTTTTTCTGCCCAACATATTAATACTATATCTGTTCATCTCCTTTATGGAAGATAGCGGCTATATGGCCCGTGCTGCATTCATCATGGACAAGCTGATGCACCGGATGGGCTTGCATGGCAAGAGTTTCATTCCTATGATTATGGGTTTCGGATGCAATGTGCCGGCCGTGATGGCCACCCGTACCATTGAGGACCGCAAGAGCCGTCTGCTCACCATGTTGGTCATCCCCATGATGAGCTGTTCGGCGCGTATCCCAGTTTATGTTATCCTTACGTCCGCTTTTTTCAGCCAATACGCGGCGTTTGTGCTTACGGGTCTCTACATGTTAGGCATGTTAATGGCCGTGCTGATGGCCAAGCTCTTCAGTCGTTTCTTTGTGAAAGGGGAGAGTCTTCCTTTTGTGATGGAGTTGCCGCCCTACCGGATGCCCACGGCTAAGTCTGTGCTGCGACACACTTGGGAAAAGGGTAAGGAATATCTGAAGAAGATGGGCACGATCATCTTGGCGGCCAGCGTGATTGTGTGGGCCTTGGGCTATTTTCCTCATCAAGGGGAGAATATTACGGCCCGCGAGCAGATGGAAAATTCCTATCTCGGGCGCATCGGCAAGACTGTCGAGCCGGTGATGCGGCCCTGCGGCTTCGATTGGCGACAGAGTGTGTCGCTGCTGGCAGGTGTGGCAGCCAAAGAAGTGGTGGCCAGCACAATGGGCGTATTGTATGCCTCTGCCGCCGAAGAAGCGCAATTGGAGGAAGTGGGCATGGATAGCGATGAGGGTGAACTGCACATCGCACAGTTGGTGCAAGGCAATATGTCGATGCTCTCTGCCGCCAGTATGCTGCTGTTTATCTTGTTATACATGCCATGCCTGTCCACCATTGTGGCCATCAAAAACGAGAGCGGGAAATGGAAGTGGGCGCTGTTCACCGTGGCCTACACAATCGGATTGGCTTGGGTGGTTTCCGCATTGTTCTTCCAGATAGCTACGTTAATACTCTGAAAAATGGTGCAGATTGTGATTGTCGTGATAGTGGTGGCATTGGCGCTCGTGTTCACGGGGCGTGCCATCGTGCGTACCTTGAAAGGGAAGAGCAACTGCGGATGCGGATGTGGCAATTGTCCGTATGCAGGGAAATCCTGTGACAAACAAAAATGATCTTCCACCAGCCGAGTGGGCTTTTGAAGGTTTTTGATCTGTGAATGTGTTTGTTCTACAACACGTAAGAGGTTAATTTCCGCATGTTGGTTCAACATGTCGGATAATTGATTATCTTTGCTGCGTAAATAAGGATTCATAGAATCGTAAATGTATTTGTTTGTCACCTGCTAAAATGAATTTGTTCATGGGGAAAATTATAAAGCGTCTTTCTATTCTTGTTTTTTTGCTTGTAATAATACAGTCCGCCTTTTGTGGAAAACCCAAGCCCGATGCCGTTTATCATCTTATCCGGAAAGAATTCAAAATTAATGAAGACGGCTCTACCGATATGCGATTCCGGAAGGAGATGCAGCTCTTCTCGTATGATGCCTTTTTTCATACATACGGTGAAACATTTATTCCATATAATACGGATTTCCAAACCCTTACTATTAACGAAGCATACACCGTCCGCAAAGACGGCAGCAAGGTGGAAACCCCGGCCAACGCTTTCAATCCGAGTCTGCCCGCCGGCTGTACCGACTGCGAGCGTTTCAACACGATTCGGGAGATGGTGGTCACCCACACGGCGCTGGAATACGATGCCACCATCGTGTTGGACTACACGATACATACGGAAGCGAACTTCTTGGGCATCTGGATGGAGCGGGTGGACTTGTGCGAGCCGGCCCCGATAGAGCGTTATGAGGTCTCCGTCACCCTGCCCGCCGAGTACAGTCTTCAGTATATGGTCAATTGCTATGGTCGCCAGGTGCAGCCGGCAAAGGACACACAGAATCTTCAATACCGGATGAGTTGGCTCTTCAAGGACCTTCCCCAGCGCCCGGCCGACGCCTACCTGCCGCACGATTATCTGCCTTTTATGATGATGACCACGATTGCCGACCCTACGGCTTTCATGAGCGAATTGACCTTCCAGAATGCCTTTGTGCCCGTGGAGAAAAACTTTTACCGCGAGGCGGCGGCTATCACGATGGACGCAGCCTCTGATATTGACAAAATGCTGGCCCTTCGCAACTATGTGGCGGATATGATCCATACCAACGATGTGTCGCTGAAGCAGATGAACTACATCATCGCTTCCCCGTCCACGGTCTGGCAAACCAACTGCGGCAGTAGGGTGGACAAGGATTTGCTGCTCGCGACATTGCTGCGCGCCTCCGGCTTCCGGGCGGAATTCGGATTACTGTATGGCAATCTTATGGATGATGCCGAGAGTGCTGTGAAAGTGACTGTTCAGGACGAAGATCATTACATCTCGTCGGCGGTGAAGTCACCAAAAAGTCTCTCGGTGCTCAAAGCCGGTGATTCGTTCCTCTCGCAACAAGGGTATATTCAGAATTTCATCAAGAAACCGGGATCTGTGGACGTGGCCGCGGATGTGGAAGTGTTGACAGCGGATGGCTCTTTGAAGACGAAAGTGAATGTTCAGCGGGCGGATGTCCGCACGTCGCAGTCGGCTGCCATGCGCAAATCGTCGCTGAGTCCTTCGTTCCGCTTGAAAAACCTCGGCAGCGGCTATTATGAGATGACCATGCCGGAGGATTACGGCTGTGACTTGCAACCCTCGCGTATCGCGCCCGACCGCACCCTGCCGGTGGAACTGGTGCCTACGGAAGAAAATTACACATATACGATTACACTGCCCGCCGGAGCACGCTGTCTGACAAAGCCCTACAAGATAGAACAGTCGAGCGAGTTCGGGTCTGTGACAGTTGAACTCGTTTGCGACGGGCGCACCGTGACCGTGAACAGGAAGCTCTCTTTAAACCAACCATTCATAAGTGGGAAAAAGAATCTGCGTCGCCTGCGGGATATGCTCGTTATATGGAAGACGAAAAAACGTATCTCATTTAAAAACAATTAAATACCGGAAAGATGTCTGCCAATCCGAAATTATTACCGCCATTGGTCACGATCGACCCGTATCTGAAACCCTATACGAACGTTTTGCGTAAGCGGCACGAGCGTGCCGTACTTCGGGAGTTGGAGTTCACGGATGGGACTCGCAAACTGTCGGAGGTGGCCAACGGGCATCTGTACTATGGCTTGCATAAGACGGAAAACGGTTGGCTGTTCCGCGAAAAGGCACCCAATGCGACGGCTTTATACCTGTACGGTGACTTTTCCCGTTGGCAGGTGAAACCCGAATTCGCCCTGCATCCGATTGGAAACGGCGATTGGGAAATCGAATTGCCTGACTTCTGCCTGCAGCACATGATGCTCTATAAATTGTGGATGGTGTGGCAGTCGGGGGCCGATGAGCGCCTGCCCGCCTACGCCACCCGCGTGGTGCAGGATGACAACACCAAGGTCTTCTGCGCGCAGGTGTGGGATCCAAAGCCCTACGAATGGAAGCATCCACAGCCTCCCAAACCCGATCATCCGCTGATTTACGAGGCCCATATCGGCATGTCCTCGCAGGAAGCCAAGGTCTCCACCTATTGGGAGTTTAAGGAGACAGTACTGCCAAGAATCGTCCAACTTGGATACAACACCATTCAGCTGATGGCCGTGCAGGAACATCCTTATTATGGCTCTTTTGGATATCAGGTGGCCAATTTTTTTGCACCGTCGTCACGTTTCGGCACACCCGAGGAATTGAAGGAACTTATTGATACGGCGCACGATGCTGGCATCTCTGTCATTCTTGATGTGGTACATTCGCACTCCGTGTCCAATGAGAAGGAGGGACTTTCCCGCTTCGACGGCTCCGATTATCTCTATTTCCATTCCGGGGAAAAGGGACAACATCCGGTATGGGATTCGCGCTGCTTCGATTACGGCAAGGCAGAAACGCAAATCTACCTGCTCTCCAATCTCAAATATTGGCTGCAGGAGTTCCGCTTCGACGGATTCCGCTTCGATGGCGTGACCAGCATGAGTTATTGGAACCACGGCATCGGAGTGGACTTTGTGGATTATGCCCAATATTTTGATGATAATGTGGATGAGGATGCCCTCACATACCTCACGCTGGCCAATAACCTGATCCGGGAAGTCAACCCGCAGGCGCTGACCGTGGCGGAAGATGTGAGCGGAATGCCCGGGATGGCCTTCCCGACAGAAAAGGGCGGCCTTGGCTTCGACTATCGCATGTCGATGGGCATCGCCGACTATTGGATGAAAATCGTGAAGACCCGTTCGGACGAACAATGGGGCGTGGGCGACATATACTTCCATCTCACCGACAAGCGGCGCGAGGAGCAGACCATCAGTTACGTGGAGTGTCATGATCAGGCGATGGTTGGCGACAAAACGCTGATTTTCAGATTGGTGGATAAAAATATGTACGATAAAATGTCCGTTTTCACGCCAGATTTGACGGTGGATAGGGGAGTGGCGTTGCACAAGATGATTCGTTTGGTCACGCTGACGCTGGCTTCCGGCGGCTATTTGAACTTCATGGGCAACGAGTTCGGACATCCCGAGTGGATCGACTTTCCACGCGAGGGGAACGGCTGGTCATGCCAGCATGCCCGCCGCCAGTGGAATCTTGCCGATGACGAAACGTTGAAGTATTCCGGCCTGAACCGCTTTGATGCGGACATGATTCATCTGGTGCGGAAATACGACATCCTCTCTTCCGTACCGAATCTGATATGTCAAAATGAAGCGGACCAGGTGCTGGCTTTCGAGCGCCATGGTTTGTTGTTTGTCTTTAATTTTAACCCGGTAAAATCCTTTGAGGACTATGAAATCCCCATTGCGTCCGGTGATTATGTGCTGGCGCTTGACTCTGATTCTCCACGTTACGGCGGTTTTGGCAATGTGGACGAAACAATGGAGTACCATACTATAATATCTGAGGGTCGCTCAGCAGTGCGTCTCTATGTGCCCTCGCGCACGGCACTGGTGCTATATTCCAAATGATATCCCTGAAGTTACAATACTTTACTTTTCAGTATATGAAAAAAATCTGCCTTTTGCTCATCGGTTGCGTGCTCATCTTGAATGCCTTCGCCCAGGAGGCCGCCGATGCCAATCCCAACTTGGATCTGTCAGCCCAATACACGCCGCCCCGCGAGGCCGACGTGCGCGCGCATCTCGACCAATGGCAGGACCTTAAATTCGGCATGATCATCCACTGGGGCCTCTACGCTGTGCCCGGCATCGTGGAGTCGTGGTCGATATGTTCTGAAGACGAAGACTGGATCCCGCGCGACAGCACCATGGACTACAATGCTTACAAGCAATGGTACTGGAATCTCAATAAAGAATTTAATCCCAGACAGTTCAATCCTGACCAATGGGCTGCCTCTGCCAAAAGGGCAGGTATGAAATATGTGGTCTTTACTACCAAACATCACGATGGTTTTGCCATGTACGACACCAAGTACAGTGACTATTCCATCGCCAAAGGCCCCTTTGCCGACCATCCCAAAGCCGATGTGGCCAAATATGTGTTTGAGGCCTTCCGTAATCAGAATATGATGATCGGGGCCTATTTCTCCAAACCCGACTGGCATTCGCAGGACTATTGGTGGAACCGATACGCCACCCCTGACCGGCATGTGAACTACACCATCGCCAACCATCCGCAACGCTGGAATGATTTTAAGCAATTTGTTTATAATCAGATAAATGAGATTACTTCAAATTATGGTAAAATAGACATCCTTTGGTTGGATGGCGGTTGGGTGCGTGCTCCGAAGGAAGATGTTAACATGGACAACATCGCCCGCATGGCGCGCCGCAACCAGCCCGGCCTTATCATCGTGGACCGTACGGTAACCGGCGAGTACGAGAACTATCGCACACCCGAGAAGATGATTCCCGATAAGCAGCTGCCGTATCCGTGGGAGACTTGTATGCCACTAAGCAAGGATTGGGGATTTGTACCGGATGCCGTTTTCAAAAGTCCCGATGTCATCATCTCCACGCTGATAGAGGTGGTGGCCAAGGGCGGAAGTCTGCTCCTTGGCGTAGGTCCCACCCCCGAAGGTATCATAGAACCGAAAGTGACCAAGATTCTGGATGAGATTGGCAACTGGTTGAATACCAATGGAGAAGCCATCTATAACACCCGAAATACCCCGATATACCACGATGGCAATGTCTGGTTTACAGCTTCTAAAGATAAACTGACCACCTACGCCATTGTGCGTTCTGATGGCCCGATGTCCGAAACCGTTTCCTGGCACGGCAACCTGCCTGCCAAGGGCACGAAGATGCTTCTGCTGGCCGACCGCTCTGTTGTAAAATACAAGTTTTCAGGCGATTCAGTCATTGTTACGGTGCCTAAGTCCGTGCGTGCAAAGGGCAAACCCTTTGCGGTAGCGTTCCAGATGGCGGCGAATGGGTTTTCATACAACGACTTGAACCACAACGGAAAGATGGATCCCTACGAAAACTGGATGCTTTCCGTGGAGAAAAGGGTAGGAGATCTGCTCTCCCAAATGACCTTGGAAGAAAAGGCTGGCCAGTTAGTGATGACGATGGGCTGGGAATATTATGAAAAGACGGGCAATCAATATGTTCTTGCGGAAAAATTCAAGGATGCGATTCAAAATAAGCATATCGGCAGCACTTGGGCGGTGATGCGTGCCGACCCGTGGACGCAGAAGACGTTGCAGAACGGTCTCAGTCCATTCTCCGCGCACAACTTGACCAACGAGATGCAACTCTGGAACCGGAAAAACACCCGTTTGGGTATCCCGTTGATGTTTGCGGAGGAGGCCCCCCACGGGCACATGGCCATCGGCACCACGGTGCTGCCCACCGCCATAGGCCGCGCCTCCACCTTCAACAAGAAACTGGAGAATAGTTTAGGGTGGTGTGTGGGCAGCGAAATATGGGCTCAAGGTGCGCAAATTGCATTCGGTCCGGTTCTCGATATTGTGCGCGACCCGCGCTGGTCGCGGGTGGAAGAGACCTACGGCGAAGATCCGGTACTGGCAGGTCAGATGGGAGGAGCATATACCCAAGGAATACAGGATTACTCTCTGATATCCACCCTGAAACACTTTACCGCTCACGGCATCTCCGAAGGCGGACACAACGGCAACACCGCGCAAGTGGGCCGGCGAGAGCTGCACTCCGTTCTCTCGTATCCCTTTATGTTAGCAACGCAACAGTTTGGCGCAAAGGCGGTAATGACCGCCTACAACGATGTGGACGGCATTCCCTGCTCGGGCAACCAATGGCTTTTTCGAGACGTGTTGCGCCGCGACTGGGGTTTCAAAGGATTGGTGATTTCCGACCTTTTCGCCATCAACGGACTGGTGAGCGCCCGCATCGCCGCCGACTACTCCGAAGCCGCCGCAATGGCTGTGAAAGCGGGTGTGGACATCGACCTGGGTGGATCCTGTTACGGTGAACAGTTGGTACAAGCCGTGAAGAAAGGACTGGTGACGGAAAACCAAATCGATGAGTTGGTAAAACACGTGCTGTCGCAAAAGTTCCAAATCGGCTTGTTTGATGCGACGTTTGACGAACCGTATTTGCCTTTTGACAAGGTTTTGCACGAAAGTCAGAATCTGAAGGTGGCGCAAGAGTCCGTTATCCTATTAAAGAATGATAATGAAACACTTCCGTTTTCCCAAACGGTGAAGAAAGTGGCGGTCATCGGCCCCAACGCCGACAATGTCTATAATATGTTGGGCGACTACACTGCGCCGCAGGCCGACGGCTCCGTGATCACGGTGCTGCAAGGCATACGCGAGAAGCTGCCTGACGCGCAGGTGGAGTACGTGCAAGGCTGCCATATCCGCGACACCTCGCTGAACGACATCGCCCAGGCGGTGCGTGCCGCTGCGGATGCAGATGTTGTAGTGGCAGTGATGGGCGGCTCCAGCGCCCGCGACTTCCGCACCAACTACAAGGAAACCGGTGCCGCCGAGGTGACAGGTCCCGCCGTCAGCGATATGGACGCCGGCGAAGGCTTCGACCGCGCCACACTCCGGATGCTGGGTCGGCAGGAGGAACTGTTGAAGGCCCTGTGTGCCACGGGCAAGCCCGTGGTGTTGGTGATGATACAGGGCCGTCCGCTCGACCTGTCGTGGGCGGATGCCAATGTGCCCGCCATTCTCAACGCGTGGTACCCGGGCTCGCAGGGCGGCAGGGCGGTGGCCGACATCCTCTTCGGTGATGTGAACCCTTCGGGCAAATTGCCCATTTCGTATCCCCGCTCCGTGGGCCAACTGCCGGTCTATTACAACGCCACGGAGGTGCGCCGCGACTACACCGACGCGCCCGCCAGCCCGCTCTATCCTTTCGGCCACGGACTGAGTTACACCACATTTGAGTATTCCAATTTGCAGTCTGTATGGAAAAACGACACCACCCTGGAGGTCTCCTTCCAACTGGCGAACACGGGCCAACACGACGGTGCCGAGGCCGCGCAGCTTTACGTGCGCCACCCAAAAGCCTCCGTCAAGACGCCCGAGCGCCAGCTGAAGGCATTTGAAAAGGTGTTCATAGGGAAAGGAGAGACAAAAACCGTGACGATGATGCTCACCAAGTCGGATTTCGCCATCCTGAACGCCGATTTGCGCTGGGTTGTGGAGCCGGGCACGGTCACGCTGATGGTGGGGAGCTCGAGCCAAGACGTGAGACTGGAATGTCAATTAACAATTAATAATTAATAATTTCCTTAGGTTATGTCCGATTGCGTAATCGCCGCAAAAAGAGTAAGACTTCTGAATATTGTCCGAAGGGTTTTGGCCGTGATTTTGCCCCTGACTTTCTGGTTTCCTTTGACGGGGAACGGCGAATCCTTAGGTGTCCCTTTTTGGATAGTCTATCTGTTGGGCTGTTGCTCCATCGTGGCGGGCGACATCTTGGCTCGGAAATGGAATCTTTGGGATGAATCGACCATAAAACGCAACGATATCTCCAATTGGATGTTTACGGTGGGTGTTTTTATATTCGTAATATTAGGGCTAATATTTGAGAACAAACTTGTCCTATTGCTTTTCATCGGAATGGTTTACTTTGGAGTGTATTCATTAGGCGTACTATTTGTTCGCTACATCACCTGCACCATTTGCGAGATAGGATGGGGAAAGTTTAGCGGCATCCATACCATCGCCAACAAAATTGCCGGATACGCCTTGATGCTATTCATACCCATCGTTGCAATCATGGAACGGTTACCTAAACAGATATTCTTCAATAAAGACCTTTCTCATACCGAGATTGAGATTTATGTGGCCTGGGCTCTCATTGCTTTATATGTCGTAGCCACCATCGAGGAGTTGATTCTGGCGGCAACCATGAAGCAATTCGACCCATTCCGCAAGAGCATTTTCTGTAAAAACCAAGGAAGACGATCCGCAGAAATGGACATGTAAAGGTTTGACAGATGAATAGTATGAGAACGGGAGGATGGTGATTTTCTAAAAAAATCCCTATCTTTGCCCCACCTTATTCAATAATGAAAAAACACCTTTTCATATTAATTCTGGTCCTCTGCGGATTGTTGCTTTCAGCGCAAACCGACATTCCACACGTGTCCGTTGATTTGAAGCAGTTGACGCCTTACAACGCCGTCTTGAATTTTCATCCAAAATATCAGGATTTTGAAAAAACAGCAGACGGTTACATTGTTGTGACCAACGGAATCAAAAGTTTTCTGGATGCATCAGGCAAGGAGATTATCAAAGATTAACATTAGACATTAAAAACTTAACAATATGGCATATCATTTTCACAATCTGGTTTTTGAAGGCGGTGGTGTGAAAGGCATCGCCTACGTGGGCGCGCTTGAGGTGCTCGACCAAAAAGGAATCCTGAAAGATATAAAACGAGTGGCGGGCACCTCCGCTGGCGCGATGATGGCCGTCTTGGTCGGACTGCGCTACTCCGCCGAAGAGGTGCGGAAAATCCTCTGGGACCTGAATTTCCGTAATTTTATGGATGATTCGTTCGGCCTCGCTCGCGACTCGAAACGGTTACTCAACGAATATGGCTGGTATAAGGGCGACTTCTTCCGCAACTTGATGGCCGGCTATATCAAGGACAAAACGGGCAATAGTGAGATCACGTTCAAGGAGTTGGCCAAAATGAAAAAATTCAGGGATATCTATCTCGTGGGAGCCGATCTCTCCACCGGAACCACCCAGACATTCTGCGCCAAAGAGACTCCGGATGTGATCGTGGCGGATGCCGCCCGCATCTCCATGTCCATCCCGCTCTTCTTCGCTTCTGTGAAAGGCAAGAAAGACGGCCACACCTACGTGGATGGCGGCCTTTTGGACAACTACTCCATCAAGACCTTCGACCGCATGGAATTTGTGGACGACAAGAGCAAGAATGTCCGCCGCACCGAGTATTACGACAAGTACAACAAGAAAAAGTGGATTAAAGAAGATGTGGGGGAGAACATCTATGTTTACAACAGGGAGACGTTAGGCTTCCGTCTGGACTCCAAGGAGGAAATCACGATGTATCTCACGCACAAACCGACGGTCCGCAACGAGATTGGCAGTTTCTTCACCTACGTCAAGGCGCTGGTGACCACGCTCATCGACTTCCAAAACAACGTGCACTTGCACAGCGACGACTGGCAGCGCACGGTCTATATTGACACGCTTGGTGTCGGGGCTGTCGAATTCGGCATTTCTAATGTTAAAAAGCAGAATCTGGTCGATTCCGGCCGGAAGCACACTATCGAGTATTTGGATTGGTACGACAACGACGAGGAGAAAGCGAACAAATAAGGGGATTTTTCACTACCTTTGCACCCTCAAACCCCACCCACTATGAAAAAACATCTCCTCACCATCCTCCTGCTTTTCCTTGGCATGGCAGTTCTTCAGGCCCAGACCACCCAGACCATCACATCCCCGAACCAAAAACTGAAGTTGAAAGTGGACCTCAGTGGTGAGATTATCCGCTATTCCGTCCTCTGTGAAAATGGGGAATTCCTAAAGCCGTCAAGCATCGGGATGGAACTGGACAACGGCACGTTGCTGGGTCGCGAACCCATCCGCTCCCTGCGCAAAGGCGGCCGCCGGAGTGTGGACCGTATGGTGGCCTCCCCGCTGTACCGCAAGGACTCCATCCACGAACAGTATAACGAGCTTTATCTCCAGTACAAATCAGGCTACAACGTTGTGTTCCGCGTGTACAACTCAGGCGTGGCCTACCGCTTTGAGACCGCATTCAAGGATTCCATCACGATTGCGCGTGAAATCACGGAGTTCAATTTCTCCGACGGTTATCCCGAAATGAGTGCGGGCAGATTCATCGGCACCAATGCAATAATACCATACGTGAATGCCAAACCCGTAACTGACGGCGACTTTTCCCCACAATACAGCACATCGTTCGAGAACACTTATACCCATATCCCGCTCAAAGAGATGGATGACGGTCGCCTCACCTTTTTGCCGCTACTGGTGGCACAGGACTATTCCCCGGGCGATTTCGGGAAGAATTACAAGTCACGCCTTGCCGTCATCACTGAGGCCGACCTGCACGACTACCCGGGAATGTATCTCAAACACACCGAGGGCAACTCGATGATCGGCTATTTCGCGCCGCTGCCAAAAACCTGGGAGCAGGGCGGGCATAACAACCTGCAGTATGTGGTGAAAGAACGCCACGACTACATCGCCAAGAGCGCCGGCACACGCACCTTCCCGTGGCGCGTCATCGCTATCTCCCAAGAGGACAAGGAATTAGTGGATAACGACCTCGTATATTTGCTGGCTGCGCCCTCGCAGGTGGAGGACATCTCTTGGATCAAGCCCGGCAAGGTGGCCTGGGACTGGTGGAACAACTGGAACATCTGGGGCGTGGATTTCAAGGCGGGTATCAACAATGAGACCTACAAATACTACATCGACTTTGCTGCCGATAAAGGTATAGAATACGTGATTTTGGACGAGGGCTGGGCCGTGAACAAACAGGCCGACCTTTTCCAGGTGGTGCCCGAAATCGACCTCCCGATGCTGGTGAAATATGCGGCCTCCAAGGGCGTCGGCATCGTGCTGTGGGCCGGTTACGCCGCGATGGACAAAGATATGGAGCACGTCTGCCAGCACTACTCCGAGATGGGCGTCAAGGGCTTCAAGGTCGATTTCATGGACCGCGACGACCAGATCGTGGTTAACTTCTACGAACGGATGGCCGCTATGGCTGCCAAATACCACCTATTCATCGACTTCCACGGGGCGTACAAGCCCACGGGACTGAATCGCACCTATCCGAATGTGCTCAACTACGAGGGCGTGTTCGGCTTAGAGCAGTGCAAGTGGGCCGACAGCAAAACAGATATGGTAAAGTATGAGGTCACGATTCCGTTTATCCGGATGCTTGCGGGTCCGATGGACTTCACGCAGGGAGCGATGCGCAACGGTGCCAAGAACTGCTATTTCCCCAGCTGGAACGAGCCGATGAGTCAGGGCACGCGCTGCCGTCAATTGGCTGAGTACGTGATTTTTGACGCACCCTTCGCGATGCTTTGCGACGCACCCACGGCTTACATGCAGGAGACCGAATGCACCGAGTTCATTGCCAAGGTGCCCACCGTGTGGGACGAGACCCGCATCTTGGACGGCAGGGTGGGCGAGTACGTGATTTCTGCCAAGCGCAAAGGCAATACGTGGTACATCGGCGCCATCACCGACTGGAACGCCCGCACCGTTGAGATCGACCTCAAGGCCTTGGGCATCACCTCCGGCACGGTCACGATGTTCGTGGACGGGCCGAACGCCAAGCGCAAAGGCGTTGACTACCAGAAGAAAACGGAGGTTTTTCCCGCCGACGGCAAGTTAAGTGTGGAGTTGGCCCCGGGCGGGGGAGCGGCGATAACAATTACGAATTGAAAACAGAGCAGCCCTGACAGTGTTTTTTTTCTGTTTTTGAAAATTCTCGTTTAACTTATTAGATGAACTTACAAAACTTAAATCATGAATAGTAGATTCAAAGAAAAAGCCAAAATCATTGACATCGCAATCGTGTTTTTGTGCGGTGCGGTTTCAGTCGGAACGATGCTTTACGGGATTTTCCATTTTGGCCTGAAGGATGCTTGGAATGAACTGGTGCTTAACGTGTTCTATATTGCCTGTCTGGTGATGATTGTGATGTACTTCTTTCAAAAAGGTATCACAACAAAGCAATTCAACTACTGGTGCTCTCTTTGTGTAGGCATCACGGTGTTGTTACGCGACATTCTCTTTCCACCCCCGCTGGCCAAATACTCTCTCCATCTGTCGTGTCTTGCCCTTTCGGTGCTGTTGCTTCTTATGCTCACTTACTTCTATGCCCGCAAGGAATGGAAAACGTACTCCAAACGCAACCTTTGGATGATTTGTATCGTTGACATGGTCATTGCGGCACTTTATAACTATGACATCTTTCTTGAACCCATCAACGAATATACTGACTATCTGCTTGTAGAAATTTGGATTCGCCCCACCATCACCTATGGGTTGGTGGCATGTTTTGTGTCGGAAACAAAAAGTCGTGAATAGGAAAAGTTTGCTTTGGAAAATACCTTGCGTCGTTGTAGGTGTCGTCTTGTGTATAACCTTGTCGCTGTTGATTACGGTAACGGTTATTCTGGTGACGCCTGGAGGTCGTACGGCTGTCGTGCAAAGATGTGTGGCGGAAATAAACAAGCGAACCGACTTGGATGTGGATCTGGGACGAATCTATCTGTCTCCGTTCCACCATTCTCCGATGATTCTCTATCGCGCCTACAAGGGCAAGGAAGACCTGCCTCTGCATGTTGAAATAGACAGTCTCTTTATAGGTCATCGCGGTCAGGACACACTGATTTACGTGCATGCCTTGCGTCTGCGAGGCAGTGTGAAAAAGCCTGGACCTGGTGTGTCGAGTAAGGATCTGGCAGCCCGCACCATTGTGTTGGACCAACTGCTGTTAGAGCAAACGACTATCCATTCCGACACGTTGATTGATGCGGTTGGCATCGACGCTATTGTGGGACATCTGCAGGCAAGAAGTCCGGAACTCATCATTGCGAAAGGACAGTACCCGCTGCACGGCTTGAAACTGGCGGATGCGTATGTGGGTGTTGACCTGCGCGACACATCCTCCGATACAGAAGAGGACACAACATCTCTCTTAATGGCCTTCGATGTGCCGGATGGCGAATTGCGCAATGTTCGGTTCGTACTCAATCCGATGGGACTGGATTTGCATGCCGGTTCCCTGAGCACGAATGTGTTGGCGGATGTGGGAGGCGACCGATATGATGCGCGTCGCCTGAATGTCGGGGATTTTTCGGTTACTCTCGGAACACTGCACCTGCCTCTTGACACAATTTATGGCGATGCCGTAGTGGATTTGAACACTGATTTGATCAACTCGAACGGATTCCATGCCAGTTCAGATTCTTTGGGGGCGAGACTGGATTTGGAGGCTGCGACGCTGAATATGGAGACGATGCGGGTGGACGTGGCCGGTCATGCCGGTTATCGCGGCAATATGGCTACCCTGAAAGGATTCTATGACATTGACGATAAAATCTATGACATGCTGGTGAATGTCGAGCAGGTGAACACGAGCACATTCCTCAAAGACAATGCCAGCGTGGTGTTGGCCGGCGTAATACATGCGCAGGGCAAAGGAATTGACCCTCATTCTCCCTCGATGAAGTGCAAACTGGCTATGCACTTGACGGATGGCATCTATAATCAAATCAATGTTTCCGGACTGACGCTTGACGCCGAACTGGCCAATAAAACAATAGTTGGTAACTTGCATCTGCCCGTGACAATGGTGGACAAGGACCTTCGGCTGAAGGCAGAATCGGAACACCAGTTCTCTGTATCGGATTTTTTAACACCGGAACGGATGACTGTGGACTACCATACACAGATGAAGAACGTGGTTGCACACGTGGCGGGAGAGGATGTTGATGTTGACTATTTGAACCTTGACTTCAATACGGATACCACCACATCGTTGTACTTGCTCACGCAGGGACTTGTCGTTAATGCACAAAGCCCGATGCATTTGCTTCGGTTATTGGACGATGTGCAACCGATACTGGAGACCATTGCTGACACAACGTTTGTCCAGTCCATTGTCTCGTTACAAGACTTGACGAAGCTGGACACGCTCCGACGGCTTATACCGGATATACAGGCGGAAATACAGTTGACGGAAGGGAGTCCCATTCAGACTATCGTCGAACGAAATGGTTTGGATATCAATATGGTGACGATGCTGCTGAAGTCCGATTCCCTCCAATCAAACCTGGTTTTGGATGTTTCAGTTCCGTATGTTGACCATTCGGACGACAGTGCGGGACTGCGCATACCCGCTACTACGGCGGCGGTACGTGTGAACATGACGGAAGGCAAGACCACTGCCTCGATCTCGGCCAACACCAGCATTACCGATGGTGTGATGAATGTGGATAACCTCTGCACCGATGCTGCACTGCAACTTGATTTGGAAAGGAACGGGCGTGTGCTGAATGGAACGGGACACCTTGCGCTGGACAGCCTCCTGTACGATGAAATGAATTTTGGAAACCGAACGGCAGACATCAGGATTACGCCATCGGAACAGTACGACAATGCCATACGGACTGATTTGCGGTTGGATGACATACCGATGGAGTTGGTGAACAGCATCCTGCAATTAGAGGACTTCGATTTGTATGGCATTGTTCAGGCTAAAGCCGCCGTGGACGGTTTGCCTGCACAAGTGGACCTCTCTGCCGAAGTGCTGCCACTGGAAGTAAAGGCCAATTACATGCCCTATGATGTGACATTGAGCCTGGGTGAAACGCCTATTGTGATGGAACACAATAATTTGAAACTCAATAATGTGCATGTTTATGGCGTTGACAGTTCTTATCTGATTCTGAACGGTGGATTGGACCTCAATACGATGCGCATGGATATAAATCTGTCTGCCGATAATTTCTCTCCGGTGAAATTAGTGCAGGGTGGACCATTCCCTGTCTATGGCGACCTGAAAACCGATCTCCGCGGTCGGGTGACCGGACCGTTAGACAGTATCCATGCAGATGCGGATGTCACAATCCTGCACACGACAGACCTTGTCTATCCGATAGATGAGAAGAATCAGGCGCAATTCAAGCCGTACGGCACGGTCAACGTTCAATACAACACCGCTGAAGGGGAACTTCACTATGGCGGAACAATCAATGTGGACGAAGGATTGGTACGCTTTTCCCCCAAATTATATCCTATGATACCCTTCCATGTGGATTCGGGAAGCTATGTCACCCTCAACGGCCCCATCGGCCAGACCATCCTGAACCTCTCTGCTTCGCAACAGGTGAAGGCAGATGTTCAATCGGCAGACGAAGAGACACGCCGTGTGACCTTCAACACGGGCGTGCGCGTAAACGGGATATTTGATTCAGTAGGTCTCAATGCGTTGGGCTTCTTCCTTGAAGCACCGGATGACGAAACCATTACACGTGAACTCGCCGCCATGGACGAGGACACACGCGAAGGTGTGGCGGCCGTGTTGCTGACTACCGGTATGTATATGGGCGAAAGCAATGTGGCCGCACAACAGGATGGTTATGCCCTGTCCAGCATCATCAACAGCCGTCTCAATGCCGCCATGGCAAACTCCAAAATGGGGAAAATCATTGATGTCGATATCAGCAGTGGACAAACAGAACATGCGTCTGGCAAGACCAATGACATGAATATTGCGATCAGCAAATCCCTGTTCAAAGACAAACTGCGTATCACGATAGGCTCCACCATCTCCGACAACCCGGAGGTCAATAAGACCAACGGATTGCTCAGCCGTATTTCCGCAGACTATAAACTGACCCAGTCGGGTAATGTTTTTCTGCGAATGTACTCCATGCGCGACTATGACAATATTCTGGAAGGCGAACTTAACAAGTCCGGCATAGGGGTGGGGGCCACCAAGCAATGGAAGCGAAACCGATTTTTACCGTCATTGGGCGATTCCATCATGCGCACATACAACTTCACAGCAGATGCGGATGTCACCTATCGTTCCAACAACAGTATCGGACCAAACCTTACTCTCGCCCAATCAATACGAAATCTTTTAGGACGCGGGGAGACATTTGTGGTCAAGGGCTATGGGGCGTACTATTGGGGGCTGAGCAACCGGTGTCCGGGAAATCCGAAAATAACCGACACTTACAAATTCGGTGTTGATGTTGCGTTCATCTTCCCGTATCTGCATTGGATTGGAGACAACAACCCTGCCGGTGACACACGCTATCGAATAGGATACAAGTACGAGAACATAGCCGGTGGATACGGCATTCACAAGTTCTCCGGTGCTTTTTCGTATTTCATTCATCCTCCTGGCCATATCACACACGTTTTTACCCCGTTCTCGCTTTCTCTGGTTAGAGTGAAAGCCGAGTCTCCTGATTTGATTGATAATGCAGCGGAACACCCGGAACTACTCAAAGTGCTTGCCGGAAACGAGTTTGTGCCCTCCGTAGGCTATGAGTTCACCTATAGTGATTACCGATCAAAACGACGGGTGAACACCATGTTTGACTTTGAAATCAAAGATGCAGGCAACCTGATTAACGCCGTCTATTGTGCCTTCGGACACAAGTGGGATGAACAAGAAAAATCGATTGGCCAAATCCCTTTCAACCAGTTCGTCAAGTTGACTGTGGAACTGTGGAACAAATTCAACCTGACGGAACAAGTATCCGTTGCAACACGCCTTTTTGCAGGCACTAACATACCGCTTGGAAACTCCGCCTTTGCACCGCTTTCCGAATCCTTCTATGCAGGTGGCCCCAACAGTCTGCGAGCATCCGCGCCTTACGCCTACGGACCGGGTAACTTCAATAGCCCTATATATAATCAGAATTTCTTCCATGCCGGTGACATCAAACTCGAAGCCAACTTCGAACTGCGCTTCCCTATTGTCTGGAAACTCTATGGTGCCGTTTTCCTTGATGCCGGTAACGTTTGGAATTGGTACAACACCTCTACAGCCCTCAGCAGCGAAGATTATGCGACTCTTGTTGAAAGTCTGGGGTTGACGGAGGAACTGCAGAACGGATTTGTCGGAAATCCGAATATCGCGAAGCAGATAGCCTTAGGCACAGGCGCAGGACTCCGTCTTGACATCGACGGACTCGTAATCCGCCTGGACTTAGGAATAGGCATCCACGCACCTTACCAGACTTACAGATACACCAAAGAAGGCAAGCCTGATTTGACACGCCCCATCAACAGCTATTACAATATGCCTTCTGTACTTGATGGCCTGCGCCTCAACTTCGGCATAGGCTATCCGTTCTGATGGCTCACCCGTCCATAAGGTGCGGTTCGGACTGCTGCTCAACGAAGACCAGCAGGAAATTGTCATAGAGCGCATTAAGGAGCTGTGCGTGGAGAGTTTCGGGAAATAATAATAGGCGATAGGTCTATTCCAATTCCGACAAACGATATGGGATGCTGTTGGGATCTTGGTAATTGTTCCAAACGGCAAGAATAGTCACTTTGTCGGACTGAGGAGAATAAAAAACGGTAATTTGTCGAATGGCAATCTTTCGAACTTCACAACCTTTGTATGTTGCACCTTCATATTGCTCTCCGATATGGGGGAATGAGGCAAGCTGTTCGACATTATCCATTATTCTTCTGTAGGTTTTCCGGGCGGCGCTAAATCCAAACCTGCCAAGCACATATTCGATTTCGGCGTCAAGTTCACGTTGAGCACCTCGCAACCACTCTATTTCAAAAACCATACTTCGAACGGATTGAATCAGAAACGTCCTGATGTGAGACCAAAGGCTCTTCACCAGCCTCAGCCTTGCGGATGCGGTCAAGCAGAAGGGCTTGCATCTCCTCGGCGGTATGTGCATTGGGGGATGTGATAGGTGTGGCGGCAAGTTCCGAAATCAGCAGATTCACCTTGTCTTGGAGCCATTGGCCTATACTTTCACGAGTGGTGAGGTCGGGATTAATACGCCTCACAGTGGCATCATCTACATTTATTGTTACAGTACACATAGTTTCTATATCCATTTCCAGACTGCAAAAGTACTATTTTTTTGTTATGCTACAAAGCGTTAACGTAATTTAACACGGTCGGTCTCAAATCTCAGATTTCAGGAGATTTCCTTCTTGAAACTCGAAACCGAAAAAATACTACTTTTGCCCTCCAAAAAGAATGTTATGAGACACAAACTGTTATTGTACGCCTTATGCCTGCTCTCCCTCGCTGGCACGCCGCTCGCAGGGTCCGCGCAGGATCCTGGCCAAAGGGAGCTGTTGGAGCGTGCTTACGACACAAAATCGTACGTCCTGTTGGAACGGTTTTTCGACAATTGGCAGAAGGAATATGCTGATAACGAGGCGGAAGCATCCGACAAATGGGTCGCGGAGGTGCATAAGGTCTTCGCCGCGATGTTGCGTCCGGATATTTCTTCGAAGATTGGGGTTGAGGTTCTTGGACCGGTGCTTGTTGTGCAAAACACGTTGGATAAAATAGGTTATGTGAATAAGAAATCAATGGCTTTCCAAAAAGGTGATTTGGATAAAACAGTATATGTCACTGTTGATTCAGCTATAGATTTCCGACCGAAATATCAAATCGAAGGACTCACAACAGTCTATTTAACAGAAGGTTATAAAACTATCGTCAACGATTATATTTCAACATTCATACTTCCTCCGCTGGAAATTGAAACATTTGATGATTGGGAATTAACGGAAACAGACAGTATTTGGACTGTAACCGGCAATGAGAAAGAGCCTTACGACTTTGAGGAGGCGAAATTACAAGAAGAATTAGAGAGAATAGTATTTTTGAGAGATTATGCAGGTTCGATATACTGTCCTCACATGTTTGGTCCAACTACTATTGTTCCTCTTTTTACCATTCACGAAATTGTATTTGACCGTTCGCTTCATTATGCTGTTGTGGTTTATAGTCAATGTATTTCAGGAGGAACTGTCGTGCTTAAGAAAGTAAAAAACAAATGGATTTTCGACCATCAGTATGAATGGTGGATAGAGTAGTGTCTCTGAGAAGTGTTATATGCTTATGAAACAGAAAGTAACTCTTTACACCCTCCGCACCCCCCACGGCCTCCGGGCGACCATCACCAACCTCGGCGGGCGCGTCGTTTCATTGTTCGTGCCCGACAGAAACGGCATCCCGCGCGATGTGGTGCTCGGATTCGAAAATGTGGAAGACTACCTTCCCGAAAACCACCGTTCTGACTTCGGGGCGGCGATCGGAAGATACGCGAACCGGCTGAACAACGGGCAGATAACCATCGACGGGCAAACGTACCAGCTGCCGCAGAACGATGGCAAGAACTGCCTCCACGGCGGGTCCGACGGCTGGCAGTACCGCATCTTTAATGTTGAGGAAGTGGGCGACAGCCGGCTCGTTTTGAGTTTGGTCAGCGAGGATGGTGACAGCGGGTTCCCGGGCAATGTGTGTGCCCGCGTCACCTACATGCTGACGGACGACAATGCACTGGATATTCAGTATGAGGCGGTTACGGACGAGCCGACGGTCATCAACATGACCAACCACAGCTACTTCAATCTCAACGGCGATGCCTCCACCGACATCCTCAACCATCTGCTGACCATCGATGCCGACCGCTACACCCCGATTGGCGAGACCTTCATCCCCACGGGCGAACTGGCATTCGTGGAGGGTACGCCGATGGATTTCCGACAGTCGAAACCGATTGGCTGCGACATTGCCGCCGACTTCGAACAGCTGCGCATCGGACGCGGCTACGACCACAACTGGGTGCTGAACACGAAAGGCGACGATTCCCGTCCGTGCGCGCACTTGGAGAGTCCCGTAACGGGCATTGCCTTAGAGGTTTACACTACCGAACCGGGAATGCAGGTCTATACCGGCAACTTCCTCGACGGCACGGTCGTCGGGAAGGGTGGGGTGGTCTATCAACAGCGGGCCGCCGTCTGCCTCGAAACGCAGAAGTTCCCCGATTCGCCGAATCGACACTGGCCGGAGTCGGATGCATTTTTGCGGCCGGGGGAGGTTTTTCGGAGTCACACCAAATTTCGTTTTTTATAATATTTTCCGTCTTTTGCCGTTATTCATTATCGTTCTAAAAGAATTTTGATACAAATAATCAATTAATAATCAAATAATTTTATTTATTATGAAAAATTTTGCTAAAATTGCTGTTTTTGTTTTCATCAGCGCATCCCTGCTCATGTCTTGTCAAAAAGACGGACAGTATCTTCCCAAGAAGAAAATTGCTAAAATTGAGCATGTAACATCCAGTACGATATTCGGAGTTACCACAACCGCTGTGACGAGTTATCAGGAATGGGAATGGTCAGGAAAATTGCTCAACAAAATCACCCTCAGAAGTGGAGATGGAGATGTCAACGGCTTTATCGTTCCCAAATACGACTCTAAAAAGCGCGTGACGTCGTTGCATTGCGTTTCAGGAGATGACATTGACGATTTCAATTTCACTTATGATGGCAAGAATCTGATGAAGATCACCCATTACTCCAGCGATAAAGATGTGGCTGAATACACCTTTACGAAAGATGGAAAGAATGTGGTGGAAATCACAGTTAACAGTTACACATCCAAGGATTACGAGATTGCTGCTATCAATCCGCTTCAATTCGTGCTGCCCAATGAGATCGCGGAAGTCATCAAACCTTCGGCAGAGAAAGCCACGGTTGTTTACAGACTTGTATGGGATGGCAAAAATCTGGCCAGCATGGAAGAACTCAGAAATGGTGTGCTCGTTGCGAACTATGATTGGAAGTACGACGATTACATCAATCCGTTGAAAGGACTTTTCAGCAATGGTTACGGTTCGTTGAACGGATTTGAAGCGTTGTATTCTGCCAACAATGTTGTGGAATCACACTCTGTCACCCATCTGGCTATCTCTGATGTTGAGTCGCATAACAAGTATGACTATGTGTACGAGGATGATTATCCGGTTAAGAAGATTTGGGTATCCACCTCTACTACGGGATTGGAAGTTACTCATACACAGTCATTTTTATACAACTAAATGAAAGGAGACTCGCAATCTGAAGGGATGCCGCTTCAGCATGTGTTTTTCGCTCCCGGGCGCGTGAACCTCATTGGAGATCACACCGACTACAACGGGGGACTTGTATTTCCAGCCGCTCTTGCCATGGGTACTTATCTGACCGTGACAGAGCGCTTGGACCGTTTTTCTTGCGGCTTTTCTTCCTACAATGAGCCCCAAACATTCACTTTTCGGGGCGACGAACTGACTGAACGGTACCATGCCTGGGTGGATTATCCGTTGGGCGTGCTGAAAGAGTTCAGCGACCGCGGCTGGAGTGTCACGGGGTACGATTTCCATTACAGAGGCGACTTGCCCATTGGGGCGGCGCTTTCCTCTTCGGCCTCCATCGAAATGGTGACCGCTGTAGCTCTCAACGCCTTGAATGGCAGTCCGTTCACGATGCTGGAGCTCGTGCAAATGGCCCAGCATGCGGAGAACGATTTCGTGGGGATGAACTGCGGCATCATGGACCAGTTCGCCTCTGGATTCGGGAAGAAAAACTGCGCTATTGCGCTGGATTGCAATACGTTGGAGTATGAGCATGTGCCGTTGGAGATGCGCGGACTGAAGTTTATCATCGCCAACACCAACAAGAAACGCGGACTCGTGGATTCGGCCTACAACCAGCGGCGCAACGAATGCCAGCAGGCGTTGGAGATCATCCGTGCGCATCTGCCCGTGAGTTGTATTTGTCAACTAACGATGAATCAATTCGATACAGTTTCGCTATATCTTACGGGCAACGTCCTCAAGCGCGCGCGGCACGCGGTGTGCGAGAATGAGAACGTGCGCGAGGCCGTCACCGCACTCAAGGTCGGCGACATGGCCCGTTTCGGGCAGCTGATGAACGCCTCGCACGCCACCCTGCGCGATGACTATGAGGTCACCTGTCCCGAACTGGACTTCTTGGCCGAACAGGCGCAGCAGTTCCCCGGCGTGCTCGGCAGCCGCATGACCGGCGCGGGCTTCGGCGGCTGCACCGTCACGCTGATTGCGGAAGAACAGGTGGAAACATTTGTCGAAACCCTTGGCAAGGCATACGAGGAAAGATTCGGCCTGCGTGCGGATTTCTATGTGGCGGAGATTGGAGACGGGGCGGGGGAGAGATAATAGTTTAGAGTTTAGAGTTTAGAGTTGAGAGTTTAGGGTTGAGAGTGCGAGCGTATGGACGTGCGGCAGAAAATAATATTTTGTATTTTCGCACCTGTAAAATTTACCGTTATGAATCACCACCGACATACACATTTGATCATGGCCATCGTCGCAGCATTGCTTTTGTTGGCGGCGCGGCCAGCACAGGGGCAACAGCGGTTCAGAATAGAAGTGGACACGTTGTACCTGAAGGCGGGCGAAGAGATGAACCTGAATTTCGACGACTACACCCTTCGATACAAAGAAACGTTCCCGTTTTACGAGGATGACCGTTACACCGTGTTATACGAGCGTGGATTTGGTTGCGGCGCGGGAGGAAGCGTCATTTTTGAGGAAAAAGAAATCAGTTGGTACCCTGTGACCAAGAACGGTTGGCTGCAATACGAACCCGTACACCGCAGGTATTTGTGCGACGGAGCACCCGGCAGGATCGTCCGTACCGATTCGACATATTATCTGGTGTACCCAGACCGTGTGCGCAGTTTTGACATCGGCGAAAATCCCGGACAGACCGGCTATCTGAACGAATTACCTAAAGACGATTTCTTTGATTTTCCTTGGATGAATAACAAATGGTACTATTCAGACAATGATGACTATTACAAGGTGGTCGTTCATTGTCCGAATACCCGTTACCGATGGAACAAACCCGACACCTGCATTGAACAAGCCTTTTGTGTCGATAATTGCATTTACTGCATCGTGACTACACCAGAAACGACGAGCATTGAACAGGTTGATAATGGCCGTTTCGTGCGGGTGGCGGATCTCGGACGGCAATTTGACTTCACCAATGGTTTCTACCCTTGGTGGGAATTAGACGACCATCTTAGAGACTTCAACCGCAGTAATGATGGCTGTCGGCTGGTGTTCAGAGATGCCTTCCACAACGGCATCCTCACCGTAAAAGGCTCGACAGTGCATATCCAGTATGTAAGATTGAACGTGTTGCCGTTGAAAAAACCGTACCTTTGCCCGCCAAACTAAAAAAGGAATATGAACAGAAAACATTTTTGGATTCCCATCGCCCTCATGGCGATATTCCTCATTGTCTTACAACCGATTGCCGCCTATGCGCAAGGTTCAAAGAAACCTCTCAAATGCACAACGCCCGCCTATTTGAGGCCGGGCGACAAAGTGGCGCTCATTTCCCCTTCGTACTACAGTTCCACGGAAAACACCCGCAAAGCGGCCAAGGTGCTGCGCGGTTGGGGCTTCAAACCCGTCATCGGGCCGAATGTGGGCCGTAAGCACTTAACCCACTACGCAGGAACGGCCGAGGAACGACTCGCCGACCTCCGTTGGGCACTTCAAAATACTGATGTCAAGGCCATTATATGCACGCGTGGCGGATACGGCACCCTGCATCTGGCCGGAACTCTCCCTTTGCAGGAAATGTCCACATCCCCAAAATGGATTGTCGGCTATAGCGATATCACTACACTGCTGAATATGGAGGCGAGTGCCGGGGTGATGGGCATCCACGGGGTGATGGGCTGCAACATCGCAGGTCGTGGTGGCGCTGACCTCTCCTGCATGCTTATGCGCGACCTGCTCAAGGGTCAAGTGCCTCAATATGAGGTAACTGCCCATCCACTCAACATCCCAGGTCGTGCCTCGGGCATCCTCGTGGGTGGCAACTTGGCCACTTTCGTTCCGCTATTGGGTACCCAAGCCGATGCATTCAGCAATACCGATATCATCCTTTTCTTAGAGGAAGTGGAGGAAACCTACCATAATATCGACCGCTTATTTAACATCATGAAACTGAATGGTGTGCTTGCACATTGCAAAGGTGTTGTTTTGGGCGATTTTACCGATTGTAATAATGATGTGGGCTATGAAAGTGTGGCGACGATGTTGCGCCAATATATTGAACCCTATAACATCCCGTTGCTCTGCGGCTTCCCCGCAGGCCACGAGAAAGTGAACCTGCCGCTCGTGATGGGCGCGCCCGTCACGCTCGATGTGCGGACCGACGGAGCCACGCTCACCTTTAACATCCCTGGTGAACAGAAGACGGTGCGCACCGAAGGACTGCGCCCGCTTCAGACAGACAAACCCGAACTGGATGCGAGTCAGTACGTGAATATCACCGATGTGGTGCCGGATGCTATTTTGGAGATTCGTTATTATAGCACATATAACTTTGTGGGCCAGCGTATTGACGGATACGAGCAACCAACAGCCCTGATGACGAAGCGTGCCGCCGATAGTCTCAAGGCTGTGAGCGATGACGTGATGCGCATGGGCTACCGATTGAAGATCTATGACGCCTACCGTCCGCAGATGGCTGTGGACCATTTCGTCCGCTGGGCTGCTGACATCCCCGACACATTGATGCGGCGGTATTTCTACCCTGAAGTGGACAAAAGTTTGCTTTTCGATCAAGGGTATATTGCAGCGAAGAGCGGTCACACGCGTGGCTCCACCGTTGACCTTACCCTTTTCGACATGGCCACGGAAAAGGAAGTTGATATGGGCGGCACTTTTGACTGGTTTGGAAAGGAGAGCCATCCCGATTTCGGCGGTAACCCGGAGACGGGCGTTTATGACGGGAAACCGTCGCCCGCGGGCCGCACCATCACCGAAGAGCAGTTCCGCAACCGTATGATCCTGCGTGCGGCGATGCTGCGCCACGGCTTCAAACCCATCGATGAAGAGTGGTGGCACTTTACCCTGAAAGACGAGCCCTATCCGGGGACCTATTTCGAGTTCCCTGTGATGAAAATCGAGTAAATCACTAATCTTCGGCTTGACAACACATCCAATGGTATATAAATCATTGACAACAGGGATCAAGCCCAAACAATAAATTATAGATGATGAACAAAAAAATGAAAGACATTTACCTCGCGGGAGGCTGTTTCTGGGGAACGGAACACTTCTTCAAGCAAGTGGAAGGCGTTGTGGAAACCGAAGTGGGATTCGCTAACGGACATACGGAAAACCCGACCTACAAGGAGGTCTATACCGATGAAACGGGCTATGCCGAGACTGTCCACGTGCGATATAATCCCGATGTGGTGAGTTTGAAGTTTCTGCTGCAGATGTTTTTCAAG
>JAEEGG010002344.1_pt1 | contig 49038 bp, 39 predicted proteins | sample 9134161 | NCBI WGS metagenome assembly JAEEGG01 (sample SAMN16246543, study PRJNA631951) | gut metagenome | biome: gut microbiome; feature: rumen; material: CR-attached | host: Bos | place: Iran: Karaj | collected 2018-10
CACGAGTTTGTGGTCGTAGCTCTTCAGCTTGATACGAATTTTCTGACTCATTGTCCTTGAATTTGTTGAAAATGTTATTATTAATACCTGCTAAAGAGTCATTTGCTCAGCAGGGTGATTATGTGTGAAGTGAAGAGTGGAAGCAGACACTTCACTCTTCACTTTTACTTTATTATACGAGATCGGCACGACCCTTCACTTCCTCCAGCACAGTCTTGGCAATAGCGCTTGACAGAGGAGCGTGGTGAGAGTACTCCATTGAGCTGGTAGCACGACCAGAGGTGATGGTACGGAGAGCGGTTACATAACCGAACATCTCTGACAGGGGTACCTTAGCCTTCACGACGCGAGCACCGCTGCGGCTCTCTTCCATGCCCTCTACCTGGCCACGGCGCTTGTTCAAGTCACCGATCACGTCACCCATGTTCTCCTCAGGTGTCACCACCTCGAGCTTCATGATGGGCTCCATCAGTACGGGCTTAGCCTTGGCGCAAGCCTCCTTGTAAGCCATCTGGGCAGCGATTTCGAATGAGAGCTGGTCAGAGTCAACGGGGTGGAAGCCACCATCGACCACAGTCACCTTCAGTGAGTCCATAGGATAGCCACCGAGGATACCATTCTTCATGGCAGCATCGAAGCCTTTCTGGATAGAGGGGATGAATTCCTTAGGAATGTTACCACCCTTCACCTCGTTGACGAACTGCAGGCCGCCATTGGTCTTGATATCGTAATCCTCATCAACAGGACCTACCTGAACGAGCATCTTAGCGTACTTACCACGACCACCCGACTGCTTCTTGTAGGTCTCGTCGATCTCGACAGTCTTGGTGATGGCCTCCTTGTAGTTCACCTGAGGCTTACCCTGGTTGCACTCTACCTTGAACTCACGCTTCAGACGGTCGATGATGATGTCGAGGTGAAGCTCACCCATACCCGAGATGATGGTCTGACCACTCTGCTCGTCGGTACGAACGGTGAATGTAGGATCCTCTTCGGCCAGCTTAGCCAGACCGTTGTCCAGCTTAGCAATGTCGGCCTGTGACTTAGGCTCAACGGCAATAGAGATCACGGTGTCGGGGAAGGTCATTGACTCCAGCACGATGGGCTTATCCTCGTCGCAAAGGGTATCGCCAGTGCGGATATCCTTGAAGCCTACACCTGCGCCGATATCACCAGCGTCGATAGAATCCATAGGAATTTCCTTGTTTGAGTTCATCTGGAACAGACGGCTGATGCGCTCCTTCTTGCCCGAACGGGGATTGAAGACGTAAGAACCGGCCTTCACGCTACCAGAGTAAACGCGGAAGAACACCAGACGACCCATATAGGGATCGGTTGCTATCTTGAATGCGAGTGCTGAAGTAGCCTCATCCTCGCTGGGCTTGCGGCTTTCCTCTTCGTCGGTATTGGGGTTGGTACCAATAACGGCCTCTGTGTCCAGAGGAGAAGGCAGGTAAGAGCAAACAGCGTCGAGCAGAGGCTGAACGCCCTTGTTCTTATAAGAAGAACCGCAGAGCATAGGTGTGCACTCCATAGCGATGGTACCCTTGCGGATGGCAGCGATGATCTCTTCCTCTGTGATTGAGTTAGGATCGTCGAAGAACTTCTCCATCAGAGCCTCGTCGTACTCGGCAGCAGCCTCAAGCAGCTTCATGCGCCACTCGTCGCACTCGTCCTTCAGGTTGGCGGGAATCTCTTCCACGTCGTATTCAGCACCCATGGTCTCGTCATGCCACAGGATAGCCTTCATCTTCACGAGGTCAACCAGACCCTTGAAGTTCTCCTCAGCACCGATAGGCACCTGCATCACAACAGGGTTGGCGCCCAGGATGTCCTTCATCTGCTGTACAGTCTCGAAGAAGTCAGCACCCGAACGGTCCATCTTGTTCACGTAGCCGATACGGGGCACGTTGTACTTGTCGGCCTGACGCCACACGGTCTCAGACTGAGGCTGCACACCGTCGGCAGCAGAGTAAGTAGCAACAGCACCATCGAGCACACGCAGTGAACGCTCCACCTCAGCAGTGAAGTCAACGTGTCCCGGAGTGTCGATCAGGTTGATCTTATAGTTGTTATTATTCCACTTCCAGTTACAGGTAGTAGCAGCCGAAGTGATGGTGATACCGCGCTCCTGCTCCTGAGCCATCCAGTCCATGGTAGCTGCACCGTCGTGCACCTCACCAATCTTGTGGGTCTTACCTGTGTAGAACAGGATACGCTCCGAAGTGGTGGTCTTACCGGCATCGATGTGAGCCATAATGCCGATGTTGCGGGTCAAATGCAAATCTTGTTTTGCCATTGTCTTTTTACCTTATTATTATATTAGAAACGGAAGTGAGCGAATGCACGGTTAGCCTCGGCCATGCGGTGCATATCCTCCTTACGCTTGAAGGCACCACCCTGGTTGTTGAAAGCATCCATAATCTCAGCAGAGAGTTTGTCGGCCATTGACTTGCCGCTGCGCTTGCGAGCGAAGGCAATCATGTTCTTCATAGAGATGCTCTCCTTGCGGTCGGCACGAATCTCAGTAGGCACCTGGAAGGTAGCGCCACCGATACGACGGCTCTTCACCTCCACCTGAGGAGTGATATTGTCGAGTGCCTGCTTCCAGATTTCCAGAGGAGACTTCTCGGCATCCTTCATCTTATTCTTAACGATTTCGAGTGAGTTGTAGAAAATCTCATACGAAGTTGCTTTCTTACCATCATACATGAGGTGGTTCACGAACTTTGAGACCTTCTGGTCATTGAACACGGGATCGGGAAGGATCACGCGCTTCTTTGGTTTTGCTTTTCTCATTTTGTTTGTTAATGTTTTAAATTCTGCTTAGGGCTGTTCTTTGTCTGCGTCTTCAATACCCACACTCGGATATTTACTCAACCTTTCTTTTAAGAATTCGCCAGCAAAACGTTTTAATAAATGTTTTTTGCTTCGAGTTTTGTAAGTTTCTGAGTTTTTTGAGATTTCTGAGTTTTCCTGCGTTCTGAGCCTACTCATCACCGAGCCAACCCACAAACTTAAAAACTCAGAAACTCACCGCTCTGTTTTGTTTACTTCTTAGCCTTAGGACGCTTTGCACCGTACTTAGAACGACGCTGCGTGCGATTGGCAACACCGCTGGTATCGAGTGTACCACGAACGATGTGATAACGCACACCGGGAAGGTCTTTCACACGACCTCCACGAACCAGCACGATGCTGTGCTCCTGCAAGTTGTGTCCCTCTCCGGGAATGTAACTGTTGACTTCCTTCTGGTTAGTCAAACGAACACGGGCTACCTTACGCATAGCCGAATTAGGCTTCTTCGGGGTCGTTGTATAGACACGTACGCAGACACCACGACGCTGAGGACAGTTATCCAGCGCGGGTGACTTCGACTTGTCAACGATCACCTTTCTGCCTTTGCGAACCAATTGTGAAATTGTAGGCATAATTTTTTGTTTTTAATTTTTGTTTATTATATATATTATTGTGTTATATCCAAAATTTCCATACCCCCACTGCAAAAAGGGGCTATTTCGGGCTGCAAAGGTACAAACTTTATATGAAAACACCTAATACAAGAAAAAAGAAAGGCCTTACATTTTGTCATATTTAACAAAATATAAGGCTTTTAACATTCTTAAAACCTACTTACGCTTCTCCTCCGCCTACATTAAAGGGGGCAATGGTGCGCGGTTCTTGTGGTTTGTTTGGCACTTTGATTTGACCATACTCACGCTCATAGCGCATGATATTTTCCTGCAAAGCAGCCAGCAGGCGCTTGGCGTGCTCAGGAGCCAAGATCACGCGACTTTTCACGCTGGCCTTGGGCAGACCTGGCAGGATGCGGGCGAAATCGAGTATAAAATCGCTGCTGGAATGGGTGATAATGGCAAAGTTGGCATACTCGCCCTGAGCCATGTCGGGTGTAAGTTCTATCTGCAGCCCCTGCTGCTTCTGTTCGTTTTCGTTCATGAGATGTTTTCTTATTTAGTTTATAATTGCGGGATACAAAGGTAGTACATTTTGTCGAACCACACAAACTATAGCGCATGTTTTAGCTTAGTTTTGCGTTTGGGCAAACTGTTTTAGCACATCGCAGCGCGAGACGTAGAGACTGGTGAGAATAGGATTCCTGTGTTCCAGAAGGTAGAGTGACTGCAAGGCTTTGTACTGTCGGTTCTGCGGATGCATCACTCTCACGAAATCGACCTTTTCGTTGCTCCACACTTCGGAATACCATGGCTCGATGGGTATCCAGGCCAGGGCGTAGAGCGTGCGTTCTTTCCAGTCAAAGTCGCTGACGTTGGATTTAGCGATAGTGAGCAATTCGGAAGCTTTCTCTAACATATCCACCTCACCGACGCGTGCCGTGTCGCCTACGCTCTTGCCATAGTGGGTGAGGTACCAGGCATCGCCCACGTAGGAGGCCTGAGCATAACGCACAGCCAAGGCATACGCCCGTTTTGCCAGCGTCTCGCCCTCCAGCATGCCAAAACCGCCTTCCAGGTTCGCCATTTCCTTTGCGAACTCCAGTTTCTGGTTGCGGCTGACCTTTGCCGTTCCTGGATACTGTAGTTCATCCTTGATGCGCTGGCGCTTGCGCCATACTTCAATGCGATAGTCACGCCGAGCCATGAAGGGCACGATATTCATCTTGTTGACAAACTCAATGCTCACCTTTGACAAGTAATTGATGGCATTGGTCCATTGGGCCAGTCGCAGATATTTGGTGCCAATAAGTTCGTTCAGGAACTCATTGTCACGGCGCAGTCGGGCTATCAGCCAGCGATCGAGTGCGGCAGCTGGCTCGCTGTTCACATAGTCCTGGAAAGCCAGTAACTGTTCAACTGGCATTTCATCGATGCGCCAGAAGTATTCTGATGAGTAGTCACTGTTCCAGGCACCTGTCTCATTAGCATTCGAGTGCTGTTTACGGAACAGCTTAGGCTGTTCGTCATAGACAGCAAGGAGAGCAGTAGCTGCATGGGGGCGGCCAGTCTTATCGAAATCAGGAATGAGCACCTGATGGATAAGGCGATCAAAGACGCGTGTAAAGTGATTCTCGTAATCGCCACCTTCACCACGCTCCTCGCGCGACTTGTTCTCGAGCCACGTCAGCTCGCTAACGAGGAAATCGTCCTGATGTACAGCCTTTGCCATCGCACTCTCCATATAGAGTCGCAACACACGGGCATTATCCTTGACGCGTGGCGTGCCTTCCATCGTCACTGCCTGACGGATTTCAGCCAGGGCTTGTTCTTTTTCACCGAAGAGATAGTGCAGCCATGACTCGACCGACTTCCAAAGAGCTGGATTCTTAGTACGTTTCTCACGCAGCACCTGCTTAGCAAAGGTACACATCTTCATGGCTTCTTGTTGCTTGATGTCGCGCACGAAGAGCTTACCAGGCCAGTAATCTACGCTTTGCGCATCAATCGCCTCTTGCGCATTATTGGCAAAGTCCTGGAGGAGGAAAGGCAGTGACGCAGCATTGGCATTTTTATGATACTCGGCACGAATGGCCTCCAGCGAGCGTTTTTTATAATAATAGGTATATAGGCTCGCCTCATCACCTTGTTCCATGAATATCTGCGTCGCTTCATTTACGCGTCCCACCTTGAGCAGCGCACCTGCATAGATATTGCGCATCATGTCACGATAGACAGAGTTGATATATTTCTCAGCCGTCTGTTCCCAGAACTTCACATTGGTTTGGTGATGTCCCAGCAGCATATTGCAGCGCATGTAGAGCAGCGCGTGCTGAGAGCGAAGCTTCGTTTTGGTCTTCGAATAAGCATAATCTCGGATGCTCATCACTTGCTGCTTGCGCTCGAGCAGTTGGCGCTTCGTGGGATATTCCCACTGATCGCGCACCCCGTTAGACACGTTGATGTATTTCTGTAAGTGTGCAATGTAACTCATCATGAGCGCATCGCCCTTCTTCTGGGCCACAGCACTCAGTTTGTCGGCATCGAACCAGTAGAGCTCCGGATCGTCTGCATACGACCGCCAGTTCTCCATCGTACGTCTATCCACATTTCTACCCCATTCCATCGAGCCAACGGCACTGAACAGATAATAATTGTGGACAGTAGGCCCCGCACAAGCCAGGGCATCGGCAGTCATGACTGCCAACATACTAATGATGATAAATCGCTTCATATTGCTCAGCAGTATATCGTTTCACGTTTTCACTATCAAGATGATAGGTAAGAATGAGCTGTCGAAGATCGTTCCGCTCAATCTCCACCAGCCGCTTAGTCCTCATGATATCGTCGTAGTCGGCCACATGGCTGATGAGTGCACCATGAATATCGCGCTGCCACATGAATACAGGATAGGCAGCAGCCAACGGCAGCCCGTAGTCTTTCAAATAAGGCAGATAGGGCTTCACGTCACGCAGGTCAAGGATGGGGTTTCGCTCGGCAAAGCGTTCGGGAGCCCCTGTATTATAGAGCATAAGAACACCATAGCTTACTGGCGGCGCCGGCATCGACAACTGGTGCAATCGGATGGTAGTGCTCACCGCCAGCCCATAGGCAGTAGCCTCACGCTGAACTTCTTGCAAGAAAGCATAGTAGAGGTTGCGGTTGCGCGACGTGTAATCGCAGTCTATCTGTATCTCGTGCACTGCACTCACATCATTCGTTTCATTCATCTGCACAATGCGTCTTACTATCTTGGCAGCCAGTCCTTCATGCGATTGCTGCATGCAGTCGTTCATAATAAACACAACCGGCACCAGCTCTATCGAGTCGGGACAAGCCTGTGCAAACTGTATGGTAGCATTGGGCATGGGACCTTGTTGGGCATCCATCACTACATCGAAATACCTGCAGTAGATGCGGCTCACATCATGCTCGGAAAGGAAGGACTCCTCGATGGAATCGAGAGAAAACGTTGTTCGCCAGTAGTAAACAGCATTCCCGCTCGGCGTGAGTGACGTTCTCTCCTTGCGGCTGCAAGATCCTACCAGCCAGCCCGTCACGACAAGTACCATCGCCGTCACAAGCAAGGGGTGATGTAGCAGTTTTCCCAAAAGAGTAAACATGTGGTTTCTCATTGCCAAACGTTTTTGTCTGACAAAGATAGTTACTTTTCACTAAACAACCAAAAATATCACACCACTTTTTTCCAACATCCCTTGTGATCTCCAAGATGGCCTCCCCTGCTAAAAAATGTGCAGGAGAGGGAAATGCCATCTTGTCACCTTAAAAAAGTGGTGACCGAACAATCTTCTTACCTTTTTACATACACTTACTTACAGTCGAACTTTCTTCGTTTGCAAAGATAATGGTTTTTCTGAGTATATCCTATTTAAAATTGACTTGCAAAACAGATTTTGCAGATTCTGAAAAAAAAATTGCAAAATCTGTTAGTTATTTGCAAATTCTGAGAATCGTGGCAAGAACAGACAGGGGACATTTGCCTCTATGCCGGCTCTCGCAGAGCCAAACACCAGTTTAATCTCTTCAAACTTTGGAGTACACAAATAGCACACAAGTCCATATCTTGCGAGGCTCGGTCAATAATAGAAAAATCTTCAAAACATCTGTTTCCATCTGCTTCACTCGTAAACACTTCGCTATCAGCGAGTTGCAGACGAAAACAGATGAAACAGATGTTTTGCAAACTTTTTGCTTATAGTGCTGTTGAGAGTGAGAAAGTCATTCACTCCAAGAGAGAACGTCACTCACTCTGAATAAGAATGTGGCTCAGGTCGTATCATTCCATCATGTTGGCTGAATCGTCAAGCGAAGTAGCCGAAATCACGACATGATATAGCCTAAAACGTAGTGTGATTTAGCCTAAATCATCTGATGATATAGCCTAAACCACGCTATGAAATAGCCTAAATGGTGGCACGAAAAATCGCCACCATATATTTGCATCAGGCTAAGGCTATTTTTCTGCATTCGTTTTTTTCATGTGTATAATAATATTTCGCCCAAATCTCGTTAATCATTCAAGATTTGGGCGAAAGCTTTATATCAGAATAGCAATATTGTGTACTATAGCAGTTCGGGCAACTGATAAAGACGGGTGCTGTTGCTACCCTTGATGAGAATGGTGTAGCCCTCAGGATGGTCAGCGGCTATAGCGGCCTTCACCTCATCAACGTCTTTGAACTTCCGATAGGTGCAATCGGTAGAAGCAAACTCCTCGCCTACGAGCCATACTAGATCGATACCAGTCTGGCCAATGAGATTGGCAAGGCGCTGGTGCTCTTCTTCACTGGTTGCGCCCAGCTCGCGCATAGCCCCAAGAATGGCCATCTTGCGAGGAGACTCTACCAGTCGGAAGTTGTCGAGAGCGGCTTCCATACTCGACGGGTTGGCATTGTAAGCATCAACGATAAGACGGTTCCTTGATGTCTGAACCAGCTGCGAACGGTTGTTGGTAGGACAATAGTTCTCCAACGCATGATCTATCTGCTTACGGTCAACACCGAAGTTGATGCCTACTGCGATGGCTGCCAACAGATTGTCGAGATTGTAGGCGCCGATGAGCTGTGTCTGCACCTTGTGCCACTTCTGCGAGGCGCCCTGCTCCTCAAGCTCCATGAGAGGCCTGCGCCAACGGAACTTCAGCAGAGGATCGCAACTCACCACTTCACCACTGATACAGCTATATTGCTTCTCGGGGTCAGTGCTATAAGGTGTTACCCAAAGTGGATCGTCGTCCTGAACCTGATCAACGAGATACTCATTGTCGGCATCGAGGAAGATGAGTCCGTCCTTGCGTGTACGTAGGAAATCGTAGAGCTCGCACTTGGTGCGAATCACCCCTTCGAACGAGCCGAAGCCCTGCAAATGGGCGCGTCCCACATTAGTGATGAGTCCGCAGGTGGGTTCAGCCGTCTCTGCCAGCGTCTTGATATCGCCAGGATGACTGGCTCCCATCTCAATGATAGCTATCTCGTGGTCTTTGTTCAGGCGGAACAAGGTCTTGGGCACGCCCACGTCGTTGTTGAAGTTGCCCTCGGTAGCCAGCACATTGTACTTCTCTGCCAGCACGGCCCGTACCAGTTCTTTGGTCGTGGTCTTACCGTTGGTACCGGTAATAGCGATGACAGGGATGTTGAACTGCCTGCGATGTTCGCGAGCCAGGTCTTTATAGGTCTGAAGACAATTTTCGACCAAGATATAACGCGAATCCACTGCCACTTCCTTCTCATCTACGATGGCATAGGCGCAGCCTTTCTCCAAAGCCTGGGAAGCAAACTTGTTACCATCGAACGAGCCACCTTTCAGTGCGAGAAAGATACTGCCTTGCGGACAGTCGCGGCTATCGGTCGTGATGCAGGGATGCTGCTGATAGAGCTGATAGAGTTGTTTAATGTCCATAACGATGAACTGTGAACTTATACAAAGCTGATGACTCCCTGCACATCCTGTGGCTGACTGTCGGCTGCCTTGCTCGTGTCCTGCACCTGCACAGGCTGTCCGATACTTTCGAGAATCTCGCGCGTACGTTTATAAGTAGGTGTCTGTTCTACAGCTGAGATGATGTCGTCATTGTCCAAGTCTTCCGGACGGAAGATGTAGATGTTAGGACGACGCTTATAGCGCTTGCTCGTCTCAGAGTCGCCATAGAACTGTCCGCGGCGCTCTTCACGCTTGGCAGCTTTCTCCTGCTCCTCAGCCAGCTTGTTGGCATCCTCGCGCGACAGCTTGGTAAGGCGTTCCTGCATACCATCGACATCACTCATGCCGAAGCCTGTTGCCAGAATGGTGACCTTCACCTTCTTGCCCAGTTCAGAGTCATTGGCCACACCCCACTTGATCTCGAAGTCGCCGAACTTGGCAAGGAACTCATGCACGTAGTTTATTTCGTCCATCATGAAGTTGTCCTTCGAGTCTTTCTGGTCGCAGAATGAGATGTTGAGAAGAATCTTCTTTGAATTAAAGATGTCGTTGTTATTGAGCAGCGGTGAGTTGAGAGCATCGTCAATAGCCTTCTTCACGCGTTCCTCACCTTCACCGTAACCTGTCGACATGATGGCAACGCCACCATTCTCGAGCACCGTCTTCACATCGTTGAAGTCGAGGTTGATGATACCATGAACTGTGATAATCTCGGCAATCGACTTAGCAGCAATCGACAGCGTGTCGTCGGCCTTACCGAAAGCTGCCATGAACGACAGGTCAGGATAGATGCTACGCAGACGCTCGTTGTTGATGACGAGCAACGCATCGACATGCTTCGACATTTCCTCTACGCCATCGAGTGCCTGGTCGATTTTGCGGTTTCCTTCAAAGCGGAAGGGGATGGTGATGATACCTACGGTGAGGATGCCCATCTCCTTACTGACCTGGGCAATGACAGGAGCAGCACCTGTACCTGTACCGCCACCCATGCCGGCAGTGATGAAGGCCATGCGCGTGCCGTCGCTCAACATGCGCTTGATATCCTCAATGCTCTCCTCGGCAGCAGCCTTAGCTTTAGCCGGACGGTTGCCTGCACCAAGTCCCTCATGACCCAGTTGCAGTTTGACCGGCACAGGTGAGTCATTGAGTGCCTGGTTATCTGTGTTACAAACGACGAAGGTCACATCGTGAATGCCTTCGCGATACATGTGGTTCACTGCATTGCCGCCACCGCCGCCTACACCGATGACTTTGATGATGCTATGCTTCTCCTCGGGAATTCCGAAATCGAGGATATCGTTGTTGAGATTGTTGTCTGCCATATTGCTTTTACTGTTTTTAAAATTGTATTTGGAGAATTAAGTCCCATAAGCCTCATGAGCCCCATAAGACTTATAAGTCCTATAAGCTCACTCGTCACTTACCATATCCTCGCCAAACTTCGTAATCTTCTTTCTCAGTTTGTTGAACCAGCTGTTTTCCTTGCGGATACGCTCTTCCTCTTCCTTGCGTTTGAGCTCTTCTTCTTTACGACGCTCCTCTTCTTCACGACGTTTACGTTCTTCTTCCTCACGCTTACGACGAGCCTTTTCCTCAGCTTCGCGCTCTTCCTGCTCAGTGATGATGACACCTGGACGGGGTGAACGGTCGTTCTGATTATTGCCACCAGCAGCATTATCGTTTTCTTCATTTTCGAAGAGATTGCCAGTGGGATCGAACTCGTTGCCAGCGCAGTTGATGTAGCCTTTTGCCAACAGGCCCAAAGCGGTGTTCATGGTGCCGTCGTGCGACTTGATAATATCGTGCACAGAGTTGATGGTCATCGTGACGAACTTGGCTGTGCGTATCTTTTCAATACGTGTATGGATAGCAAAGGCCTGTTCAATGTTCTTCATGTTCGAACCACCACCAGTAAGAATGATACCACCAAGAAGTTTGTCGTAGTATTCATTTGGAATCTGTTCACGAACATTGAGAACAATCTCCTCCAATCTGCCTTCCACGATATCGATGAACTTGCGGCTCTCTACCTGACGTTCCTGATCGATACTGTACTTCAGCGAATCGTCGATCTCACTGTTATCGGTATAGGCCGAAGCATACTTCAACTTCATCTTCTCGGCCTCGCTCTCCTCCATCTGGAGAGAGGCAATGTCTTTGGTGATATTGTTTGAACCAAGGGGTATGACGGCCAGATGGCGCAGTACATTCTTTGAAAACACACTGACCGTAGTTGTATCAGCGCCAATGTCAACGAGTGCGCAACCAGAGCGTTTCTCAACCTCGGTCAACACTGAGTTGGCCAAAGCGAGCGGAGCAAGATACATCTCAACCACCTTGATGCCCGCTACCTCAAAGCAGCGGTTCAGGTTCTGGAAGAACGACTTACGCTCCAGGATGTTAAGATAGTTGCCCTCTAAACGTGAGGCACGAATGCCCACAGGATCGAGTTGCAGCTGCGTATCAACCTTGTATTCCTGTTCGGCCACGTCAAGGAGTTTCTGATCGGGATAGTCTAACGTACGATTGGCTTCCATCAGCTCAATGACCATCTCCTGTGTGATAATGGTATCGGCAGGCAGTTCACGGGTTACCACATTGCGCACTCCTCGGATGGACTGTCCACCCACGCCAACAAACACCTGCTTGATTCGGGTCTTAAGCTGTCCTTCCAACTTCTTCACAATGTTAGTCAGACATTGTGCAGTCTTGTCAATGTTATAAACCACGCCCTTCCTCATAAACGAAGAAGAGTCTTCCTTTGCCAGCGCCAACACGCTGATGCTACCATCGGGCTTCTTCTGTCCTGCGATGCCCGTCACCTTCGATGAACCGAGCTCAATAGCTACAATGAATTCTTTTTCTACCATACCACTTGTATTATTGTCTTATTTATTCTTCATTCTTCGCAATATTTCTTTTTTATGACCGGTGCTTAGGACGACGCTTGCAGATAATCTGGTTATCGAACTCAACACTGATGCGCGAATAGCGGTTCCACCCTGTCTGACTCAGTCCGTAGGTGTAGAACTTCTGCAGACGATCAAGCTTTTTGGCTATGCCCCTGCCCTGCCCTAAGTAGATAATATGACTACCCACCCGAGGAATAAGTTCGATAGAACGGTCATTGAGCACATTGAGCTGCACTATCTGGTTCCGCCAGAAGGGGTCACTCATAATCTGGCGCACAACGGGAGCCAGCACCTTCGAGGCATAAGGCTTGCTGATGTTACCTGTTGCCACCAACAGGTTGCACGTGTAGTTGTTGTGCTGCATCACCTCATTATGGTTGTCAACATAATAATCGTCGCCATTCTGCGCTATCACCCGTACTACAGGTACACGCTGTACTATATCGATACACAACAGACCACCCACCGACTTGAAACACTCAGCATTATCAATCAAGTCGTTGCCCTCCAGAATCTCCTCAATCTGACGTGTGTTGATAGATTTCATGGGCTTAGACAATAGCGACACCCTTGCCTCATGCAACATGTTGGTCACATCGGCTTCGGTCAGGAAGCCTTCGGCAGACTCCTCCTGAATATTGATCTTAACGTCAGTACATACATTGTACTTCTCGTCAGGATGATTAAAAGCTGTCATGGCCAGCACAATGTATATGCCAAACACAACGTCAAGGGCGATAAGTAAAATCTTCTTCCAGTCCATAGAGTGAGGATAATGAGGAATTCTATTATTTGAATTTGTAATAATCTTACAGACGAGCTTTCAATATCTTAGTTATCTGCGGTACCTGATTGTCCAGGTCACCTGCTCCCAACACAACGAGCACATCGAAGTCGCGGCTCTTCACCAGATTAAGCACATCGTCTTTCTGTACCATCTGTTTCTTGACTCCAGGCTTCAGGTTGTCGTAAATCAACTGGGAGGTAACCCCTTCAATGGGCAATTCGCGAGCAGGATAGATTTCAGTCAGAATGACCTCGTCAAGCTGGCTGAGCGCATCAGCAAATTCATGATAGAAGTCGCGTGTACGTGTATAGAGATGTGGTTGGAAAATGGCAGTGATACGGCGATCTTTGTAAAGTTCGCGTATGCTCTTGGCACTCTGATAGATTTCTTTCGGATGGTGCGCATAGTCGCTTAGGAAGACTAACTTGTTCGTCTTAATCTTGAAGTCAAATCGACGATCAACACCTCCATACGTCTTCATGCCATAGCGAAGCTCGTCAGCAGTACAACCTGCCAACTGTGCCAAGGCCATGGCGGCTATTCCATTGTCGATATTGATAGGAATGGGTTGTCCCAGTTCCACATCCTTCACGCACTCAATTGGTGAGACGAAGTCGAATGTGATGCCTCCGTCTTGAATACGGATGTTCTCAGCATGGAAGTCGCCTGACTCACGACTATAATCGTAACGGCGCACACCTGGGCGAAGGCGTTCCTTCATCTCTAAGCCGCGATGGACGATAAGAGCACCGCCTGGCTGAATAAGCTCAGAATAGTGACTAAAGCTATCCAGATAGGCTTCTTTCGTGCCATAAATATCCAGATGGTCGGGGTCAGTTGAGGTAATGACCGACATCCAAGGGGAAAGCCAATGGAAAGAGCGGTCAAACTCATCGGCCTCAATCACCACATAGTCTGACTGACTGAGAATATAGTTGGTGCCATAGTTCTTCGAGATGCCACCGAGGAAAGCATTACAATCGAGATGACTCTGGTGCATAATGTGAGCACACATGGTCGATGTGGTGGTCTTACCGTGTGTACCAGCCACACAGAGACCTTTCATCTCATGGGTGAGTGTACCAAGCACCTGTGCACGCTTGTGTATCTCGAAACCGTTTTCACGGAAATACCGCAACTCTTTGTGGTCTTCCGGAATGGCAGGTGTATAAACGACAAGGCACGATTCCTTTCGCTTGCAGGCATGGGGTATCTCAGCCAGATTCTCCTCATAGTGAATCAGCATTCCCTCCTTCTCCAATCGACGGGTCAGTTCACTGGGAGTCTTGTCATAGCCTGCCACTACTAGTCCACGACGCAGGAAATAGCGGGCAACAGCACTCATACCAATGCCTCCGGCACCAATGAAATAAACAGCTTGCATTTGTTTTGCTTCCATCTTCTTTCGTTTTTATGATTGACTATTTTCCTTCTGCCAACTTAATGACTTCTTTTGCAATAATTGTAGCCGAATCGGGCAACGCCATGTTCTTGACGTTCCTGCTGAGCTGACTCAACTTGGCATCATCGCGTACCGACTCGATAGCAAGATTCACCAACTTCATAGGAGCATCCTGATCGCTTACGAAAAGTGCTGCTTCACGATTGACCAAAGCCATGGCATTCTTCGTCTGATGATCTTCTGCCACATTAGGACTTGGAACCAAAATAACTGGTTTTCCAATTAGGCAAAACTCCGAGATGCTACTGGCACCAGCACGACTCACAACAAGATCAGCAGCTTTATAGGCTGCACCCATGTCGGAAATGAAGTCAACCACCTTTAGGTTGGCAGGTTGGCCTTTAGTCTGCAGTTGCTCTGCAATATGCTGACTGTAGAACTTGCCAGTCTGCCAAATGAACTGAACACCAGAGTTGGCTATTTCGTCAAGATGGCCCAACATACTCTCATTAATGGTTCGTGCGCCCAAACTTCCTCCAACAAGCAAGATAGTCTTCAATGAAGGATTCAATCCGAATGAACTCAGAGCCTCATCTTTCGATACTTTTGTGTCGAGCAGAGCCTGACGGACAGGATTGCCTGTAAGCATGATCTTTTCAGCAGGGAAGAAGCGCTCCATGCCCTCGTAGGCCACGCAAATCCTGCTTGCATTCTTGCCGAGTATCTTATTGGCTTTGCCTGCAAAGGAGTTCTGCTCCTGAATGAGACAAGGAATATGCATTTTTACTGCAGCGGCCAATGTGGGATAGCTGGCATAGCCGCCAACGCCCACAGCCACCTGAGGCTTGAACTCACGCAGAATGCGCTTCACCATGCAATCGCTCTTCCACATTTTATAAGGCAACGTGAAGTTCTTCCACAACTGACTGCGATTGAAGCCACAGATGGGCAGACCCTTGATTTCATAGCCTGCAGCAGGAACGCGCTGCATTTCCATGCGCCCCTCAGCACCAACAAACAGAATCTGGGCATCAGGCACCAACTCACGAATGGCATTGGCTATTGATACGGCTGGGAAGATGTGACCACCAGTACCACCGCCACTAATTACGACTCTCAGTTCTGCTGATATTCTGTCAGATCTTTCTTGTTTCATTCCGTCATTATCTTTAGTTTAACTCTTTTTGTTACCAACGGCAGTTATCATATTGATACCATCTTAGCTCTGATTATTTTCTTCATGAGATTCAAGACTTAATCATCGTCTCCTGCTTGAACGGCAGAAATAGACGCTTTAGCCTGATCTGAACGCCGGGCCGACCTACTTACGCTGAGGATTACACCTATATAAGCACAGTTGATGATGGTGGACGTTCCACCCTTCGAGATAAGGGGTAACGGCTGTCCGGTAACTGGCATCAGCCCAACAGCCACCATCATATTGATACATGCCTGTATAACCAGTAGCAAAGCCAATCCTAAGACCAGGAAAGCTGGGAAGTTGTTCTCACAATGCCCTGCAATTCGAGCTGCTCGATAAAGCAGAATTGTATAGAGGAATACCACAACGATAGCGCCCAGAATGCCCATCTCTTCGATGATGATGGCATAGATAAAGTCACTGAATGCCTGTGGCAGGTAGTCGCGTTCAGTAGAGTTGCCCGGTCCCTTGCCTATGATGCCCGATGACGCTATGGCAATGTTAGCATGACCCACCTGGAAATTCTTATCAATATCGTACTCCTCAGCTGGTATATCATCTCCACCAGAGTGGTTTAGAATACGATTACGCCATGTAGCAAAACGGTGGAAGATGCCACCTCCCTTGATCTCGTCCTTATTGCCATGGGAGGCTGCTGCAGTCGGTGGATTCTTCTCGTCATCGACTTTTTCAATACTACCCAGCGTAAGTACCAATGTGAGAAAGACAGCAACCAACAGTACTCCGGCTCCCATCAGCTTTCCCAATTGGAGTATAGGTACACGACCAATGAACATCATCAAGAAAATGACCATGAATAGCAAACATGCCGTAGAGAGATTCTCAATGCCAATAAGGAACACGGCAGGCATCACAATGAACAGTACATATTTCATCGCCTTATCATCGGCACCTTTTCCATCGGTGCGCTGCATGGCACTCAATATCTGTGCTGTAGCCAGTACCATAGTACCTTTGGCTATCTCAGAAGGTTGGAAGGTGAAGCCCGCCAGACGTATCACACGGTTGGCACCATTGATGCTCTCACCACCAACAAGCACCCAAAGCAATGTGGCAAAAGTGATAAACAGCATGAGCGGCGTGACAATCTTAAAGTATCGGCACGGGATATTCAGAATCACTATGGCTACAAATAATCCAAAGATAATCATGCCCGAGTGATAGAGTAATGGTCCAAGGAAGTTCTGCGACTTATAAGTCAGCGTACTTGAAGCCGAGAATACCTCGATGACGCTAATCAAGCAAAGGAACAGGAATACCATCCAGATGCCTTTGTCACCTTTAAAAAGATTGCCTATTTTTCTGTTCATTGACTTTTTCTTGTTTTTAAGGCTTATAAGTCTCATAGGTCTTATAAGACCCATAAGTGCCTATGCCTATCATCCTACAGATTCCTTACCAGCTCCTTAAACTGCTCACCGCGGTCTTCCATGTTCTTGAAAAGATCGAACGAGGCGCAACAGGGACTCAGTAGTACGGTCTCACCCGGTTTTGCCAGTTCGTAGCAAGCATCCACGCACTCTTTCATGGAGTGGGTGTCACGCACAGGAATGCCCAAAGCATCAAAGTTGTCGTGCAACTTCTGATTATCAGCGCCAAGATAGACCAGTGCTGAACACTTTTCCTTAATCAGTGGCTTGATGGGCTCATAGTCATTGCCCTTATCCTTACCGCCAACGATGAGCACCACACGGGTCTTCATTGAGTCGAGAGCATACCAGCAAGCATCAACATTAGTGGCCTTTGAGTCGTTCACATATTGCACGCCACGCACAGTGGTCACCTTTTCCAACCGATGCTCCACACCAGGGAAATCGCTCAGTGAGCGACGAATCACTTCTTTCTTAATACCTGCCACATTGCTGGCAATACCTGCAGCCAGCGAGTTATAAATATTGTGGCGACCAGTAAGGCTCAACTGTTCTTGTTCCATGTTGAACGGCATGGGCTTTTCAATGACATACTGTCCCTGTTCTATATAGCCAATGCTTCCCTTTTCCTTCAGTTCTGAGAAGGGATACTGAATAGCCTTGATGTCATATTTCTCCAATTCGCGCTTGATGACAGGATCGTCATTCCAGTAAATGAAGGCATCATCATTGGTCTGATTCTGCAGGATACGCATCTTGGCATCAACATAGTTCTGCATTTCAAAGTTGTAGCGATCCAAGTGGTCGGGCGTGATATTGAGCAGAATAGCAATATTTGCACGGAAGTCATACATATTGTCAAGTTGGAACGAACTTAGCTCAATGATATAATAGGCATGCGGATCCTCAGCCACCTGCAGAGCCAGTGAGTTGCCGATGTTTCCTGCCAATCCGCAATCATAACCAGCCTCACGAAAGATGTGATAAATCAGCGAAGTGGTTGTTGTCTTACCGTTCGAGCCAGTAATACAAATCATCTTCGAAGTCGTGTAACGTCCAGCAAACTCTATCTCACTGATGATATGAATGCCTTTCTTAATGGCTTTCTGCACCATAGGAGCAGCATCAGGAATACCAGGACTTTTTACAATCTCGTCGGCATTCAGAATCAGTTCCTCAGTGTGTTTTCCTTCCTCCCAGGCTATCTGGCGCTGGTTGAGCATATCCTTATAACGCGGTGCAATCGCCGACATGTCCGAAACGAACACATCAAATCCTTCTTTCTTTGCCAGAACAGCAGCACCAGCTCCGCTCTCTCCAGCCCCCAAGATTACTATTCTCTTCTTCATCTTTGTTCTTCTCTGACTTTGCTTATGTCTCCCTCTTCAAGGATAGACGTTGTTTTTACTGTTATCTGATTTTCAATGTTATAAGTGTAAATGCAGCAAGGATAATGGTGATAATCCAGAAACGAATTGTAATTTTTGACTCATGGAACGGACGACGAGGCCACCCTTTGAGCACATAGGTTGAAGTCTGATCAAGTTGTGAGTCAAGCTTACGAAAGTTGTCATGTATCGGGGTTGCCCTGAACACACGCACCCTGCGACCTTTTCTCTTTTGGAATTTGAACCACTGTGTTTGAATGATGACGCTTAGACTCTCCACAAAGAAGATGCCACAGAGAATGGGTAGCAGCAATTCCTTATGAATGATGACTGCACACACACCAATGATGCCACCTATAGTGAGCGATCCGGTATCGCCCATAAAGATTTGAGCGGGGAACGCATTGTACCACAGAAAGCCAATCATTGCGCCTACGAATGCACAAAGAAACACCACGAGTTCCTCTGAATGAGGAATATACATTATATCGAAGTAACTGGCATAACCAATGTGTGACGACACATAGGCAAAGATGCCAAGGGCTACACCTATGATAGCTGAATTGCCAGCACACATGCCGTCCATACCGTCGTTGAGATTGGCACCATTCGACACAGCCGTCACCACAAAAATAGTCATCAGCACGAAGAGCACCCATCCTGCAGCTACCTTGTATTTTCCGAAAAAACTCATTACGTTCGAATAGTTCAGGTTATGATTCTTGATGAACGGAATGGTAGTATGCAGCGACTTCACTGCCTCTGTTTTATGCTTGACCACTATCTCATGGTTGGGCTGTTCAACGTTCACGTTTTCGCGCACTACAGCATCAGGACTCAACCAAAGCGCCAGACCCACGATGAAACCGATGCTCACCTGTCCCACTATCTTATACTTACCTTTCAGACCATCTTTGTTGCGGCGGAAAATCTTGATGTAATCATCAAGGAATCCCAGGAAGCCCAGCCACAAAGTAGTGACAATCATCAAGATAAGATATATATTACGCATACGCCCCAAGAGAATAACTGGCACAAGAATAGCAACAATGATGATAATGCCTCCCATGGTGGGTACACCTTTCTTCTCAACTCCAAACGGATCGATTGATGGATCACGCTCAGTCTCAAAAATCTTGCGACGCTTCATCCATTTGATGAAGTATTCACCAAACCACGCTGAAATAATCAGCGCAAGAATGAGCGCCAACAATGAACGGAACGAGATGTAGCTCCACAGATGCGAACCTGGGATATTGAACTGCTCTAAGAATCGGAAAATATAGTACAGCATCTTCTTCGATAATTCGTTAGTATATTGTTTTGGAATTTCGGATTACTTGAAGGCTTCTCTCACTTCTTCACGGTCGTCGAAGTGGTGCTTCACACCTTTCACATCTTGATAGTCCTCGTGACCCTTGCCTGCTATGAGAACCACGTCGCCCTCGTTGGCCATCATGCAGGCTGCACGGATAGCCTCCCTTCGATCAACAATCGTCAGCACTTTCTTCATTTGCTTCTGATCCAAACCAGCCAGCATATCATTTATAATGTCCTGGGGCTCCTCAAAGCGGGGATTGTCGCTTGTGATAATCACACGATCGCTCTGTTTTACTGCCTCCTGTGCCATCAGTGGGCGCTTACCCTTGTCACGGTTGCCACCAGCACCGCATACAGTAATGACTTTACCTTCACGGCCCTCCAGCACTTCATGGATGGCTTTCAGCACATTGTCGAGGGCATCGGGTGTATGAGCATAGTCCACAACAGCCGTCACACCCGTTTTCGAGCGGATAGGCTCCAGTCGGCCTGCCACGCTCTTAAGAGTGCTCATCACCACCAGCACTTCCTCTGGTCGTTTTCCGAGCATTACTGCTGCGCCATAAACAGCCAGCAAATTGCTCACATTGAACTTGCCAATAAACTGAACGCCCACCTCGCGGCCATCTATCTCAAGATACATGCCTTCGAAATGACATTCCACTATACGCGCCCTAAAGTCGGCCATGCTTCGAACTGAATACGTCTTTACCGTAGCCTTGGTGTTCTGCACCATGACCATTCCGTTCTTGTCGTCGGCATTAGTGATGGCGAAAGCGCCTTTGGGCAGCTGATCGAAGAATGCCTTCTTCGCATTACGATAGTTCTCTACCGTCTTGTGATAGTCCATATGGTCACGCGTGAGGTTGGTAAAGATACCCCCTGCAAACTTCAGACCGCCGATACGTTTCTGATCAATGGCATGGCTGGAGCACTCCATAAACACATACTCGCAGCCAGCATCGGCCATCCGACGAAGCAGTCGATTCAGTTCGATGGGGTCAGGTGTGGTATGATCAGCAGGGATTGCTTCATCCTCAATGTAGTTGCAGACCGTAGAGAGCAGTCCGCACTTATGTCCCATTTTGCGGAACATATTATATAATAAGGTGGCGATGGTCGTCTTGCCATTTGTGCCTGTGACACCAACCAGCTTCAGTTTTTCCGATGGATTATTTTGGAAAGTAGTAGCCAGTACGCCAGCCACCTCTATTGTTGAAGGCACCTGCACATAGGTCACCCCCTCAGCCAGCGACTCAGGCATGTCCTCACACACCACTGCAGCAGCCCCTTGCGCTACAGCCTTTTCTATGTATTTATGACCATCAGTAACAGTACCTTTGATGGCAATAAACATGTGACCAACAGCGATGGAACGTGAGTCAATGTTGACATCGTCAATTTCAACATCGGTGCTTCCTACCACTTTAGTGGTTCTAATCCTTTTCAGTAGCTCGTTCAGTATCATTTCGCGTACATTATATTATAATAGATACAAGAATAATATATCCTTATTGTAGTGCCAACTGACAAATCATGCCGTGATGGATATCGGTGCCGTAAGGTATGCTTTGAGACTTCACCTTGCCTGCTCCACTCAGTTTCACCTTCAGACCACAGGTTTCCAACAGGAACACGGCATCGCTTGCTCCCATTCCAGTGACGTCGGGCATGGTGCTCTCGGGCATTTTTTGCTCAGCCAGCTTCACTTTACCCGGCTCGTTTTGTGCCTTGCCCCAAATGGGATTACCATTGCCGTAGGTACCTCCCCATCCACCTTCAGTTTTTACACCAAGTTGATGAAGTACATAGTCGGCCGCCAACACATTTCCGTTCTTCACCTCAGGTATCAACAAAGACGTAGTGTCGCGTGCATCTTCCACACGCAACTTCAGATACTGAGCCATCACACCTTCTGAAATCTGATGGAAAACGGCACCTGCCATACCGCCACCTGATGCTGGCAAGCCTGGCTTTTTCAGACACACGATGCACGAATACTTCGGGTTGTCGGCTGGGAAGAAGCCTGCAAAGGAGAGCCAATACCACATCGTGGCCCCTCCCTTATAGCCCTTCGAGCCTTGAGACACTTGTGCCGTTCCCGTCTTTCCAGCCACCTTAAACGAACGTGAACCCGCTTTGCGCCCCAGTCCCTGACTCACCACATGCTCCAATACAGTCTGCATGGTCTTGATGGTCTGCGGCTTGGCTATCTGCTGTTTGATGACTTCCGGTTTTGTCTCGTATAGCACCTCGCCGTCTTTCATGATTTGCTTCACTAATCGGGGGCGCATCATCTTGCCGTTATTGGCAATGGCGTTATAGAACGTCACCGTGTTGATAGGCGCTATATAGGTCTCATAGCCTATCGACATCCAAGGCAGCGTGGTCTTACTCCAGTATTCTGCCTTGTTGGTGGTTTTCGTGTTCGGCATACGAATCTTTGGAGGCAGATAACCCACGAGAGGGATGTTCAGGTCTTCATTGATGCCAACTCTATAGAGTCCCTTTACATATTTCTCTGGATGATCATGATAGAACTTATCAATAACATAGCTCACTCCGATGTTCGAACTGACTTCCAAAGCGCGTGCCACATTGATGTCACCATAGCCGCCACGATACCAGTTGTGATCCTTCATGTTGCTGCCATGCATCTGCATAATGCCGTTGCCGGTGTGGATGACATAGCTTGTATCCACCACACCGTCGTCGAGTGCCACGAGGAATGATGCCGTCTTGAACACCGAACCTGGCTCACAACGATAACTGATGGCGTTGTTGACGATCTCTCGATAGACACCATCCTCGCATTTCGTCATGTTCACGATAGCCTTCACGTCACCCGTCTGCACCTCCATCAGGATGGCAACGCCCAGTTCAGCATTGTCCTTCTTCAGTTCCTCCACCAACGCACGCTCAGCCAAGTCCTGCATAGTCACATCGATTGTGGTGACGATATCTGCACCGTCAAGGGGAGGAGCTACAGTTATTTTCACATACTTGTTGCGCACTTTCTGCTTGTGCGAAATGCCATTTTTTCCGCGAAGAACCGAGTCGAACGACAGCTCCAGTCCGCATTTAGCAGAGTCGACAGCACCGAACATGGTTCCTACCGTACGCTGCGCAAGTGATCCGAACGGGCGCCGACGGGCATTGTAGGTCTCGGTGTGGAAGCCGCCTTTGTTTACAGACAAGCACAAGATGGGCAGTTTGCTCACCTCTTTATATGTGCCGTAATCTATGCGATAGGGCCAGATAGGCCAGTGGCGAGCACCGCGCGTACCATCCCTCATCACTTTCTCACGACCTGCCAGCAAGTGCTGTTTGAATTCCTCAGCCGAGCGGCTGCGGAATATATTGTGCAGTCCGTTGCACACGCTGTCAATATCGGCATTCCAAAGGCTGTCTAACTTCTTGGCTGCCAATGAGTCCATGGGTACATTGCGCTGTCTGCCGGGTTGGAAGTCCAGGAAGATTTTATACTCGGGTATGCTCGAAGCCATGAGTTGACCGTCACAACTGAGGATATTGCCACGCACGGGTTTCTCGCTGATGCTGTCGAGCTTCATCTTTGACGACACCACCATCCAGTAATCCTTTTTGGCTGTCATAATATATACAGACTTGACCAAGATGGCCAGGCCTATTAGCGTCAGAACTACCGCAATGCTGAGGTAGCGTGGTATCACTTTCTTCGATTCAAACTTGCTCACCCTTGTATCCGAATAATTACTGTTCTACTTATTATTTACTATCTTCAATTCTCAGGTATATATATTTTATAAGGTGGCTGACTGCTAGCACTCAGTGTACTGTCTTGGTGCTGGCGCAGCATTTCCAAAACCTTGCTCTCCCTACAACGCTCGGTGAGACTACTCGAGCTGGAGAGTGCTTTATACTTGGCATCCACCAATTCGCTCTCCAGCTGGGCTATGTCGATCATGTCCTGTTGACACTGATAGCGGAATGCCACGTAGAAGGTAACGAAAAAGGCAATCAGAAGGCAAAGCCACACCTGACGGCGCACCACATCGGCCGACAGGATATCCCCACCGAGAATTCTGCGCAATGTGAGCGCGGCCACAGGCACGTTATCATCCTCTGTCACCCGCTGTTTCAGTTCTTCGAACGAGAGACTTCCGTCAGCCGCCTTTGTGACCGTTGCTTGCGACTCATCCCGATTCTGATTAGCTGCTTGCTGCAGTTCCTGATTGTTGTCTTTTTGTTTCTTACTCATCTATTTTTCGTCTCTTTTCATGAAGATGGCATCGACATCTCACAAAATTATCATAATTTTTCAGCAATTCTCAGTTTGGCGCTCCTGCTGCGCGGATTATTCTCCACCTCTTCATCGGAAGGAGTAATCACTTTACTATTGACCACTCGCAACGGAGCCTTAACCCTGCCAAAGAAATCCTGCTCTACCTTTCCTTCTACATTGCCAGCACGCATCATATTCTTCACCATCCGGTCTTCCAGTGAGTGATAGGTGATCACACTGAGTCGTCCGCCCTTGGCCAACAGTTCCTGTGCGCCATTCAGCATCTCCTTCAACACCTCCATCTCACGGTTCACCTCTATTCGAAGTGCCTGAAACACCTGAGCCAGTTCTTTCTTTTCACGCTCCTTGGCCACTAGATTTCCCACCGCCCCCATCAGGTCCTGAGTGGTGCGCAATGGAAGTTGTTGTCTGGCTTTCACGATAGCCATCGCCATGCGTCGAGCCTGTTTCAGCTCACCATAGAGATAGAACACATCAGCCAGCTGTTCCTCGGTATAGTTGTTCAGCACATCGGCTGCGGTCATGCCGGCTCGTTTGTTCATGCGCATGTCGAGTGGAGCCTCGAAACGAAACGAGAAGCCACGCGTCTCATCATCGAAATGGTGGCTCGATACACCGAGGTCAGCCAGTACCCCGTCCACTTCATCCACCTCATAATAGCGCATCCAGTTCTTGATATATCTAAAGTTGCTGCGAACAAACGTAAATCTATCATCGCTAATGATATTTTTTTCTGCATCGGCATCCTGGTCGAAACCAAAGAGACGGCCTTTCGGCCCCAGGCGTCGAAGAATCTCTCGCGAGTGCCCGCCACCGCCGAAGGTCACATCTACGTAAATCCCGTCGGGCTTCACATTTAACCCATCAACGCTTCCTTGCAACAATGCAGGAATGTGATATGCCTCGGACATCATAACGCTATATTGTTTTAGTGCACTGTTATTGCCTACTCATTATCTCTTTCAGCCTTGTAGCAAACTCTGCCTGAGCGAGGAAAGGTTGCTCGGTCTTTTCTGAAGCCCAAATCTCTATGGTATCATTCATGCCTATGAATCTCACAGACTGGTTGATACCAGCAGCCTGCAGAAGACGTTTCGAAATAAGAAAACGGCCATTGCCATCGAGTGTCAGGACTTCGGCTTCAGCCATAAAGGCTCGCAGCACCATCTGTTCTTCCTCGTTCCATTCAGAAACTTTTGCTGAAATTTCGTCTAACCTGCGATTCCATGCACTTTCTGGATAGAGCACTAGACATTTGCCATAGATATCGGTACGCAACACCAGTTGCTCTTCGCCGGCAGTCTGCAACTGCTTACGAAACACCGCTGGCAGGAACACTCGCCCCTTGGCATCAGTCTTAGCTTCTATATTACCTAAAAATCGCATACGAACATTAAAAATACTCCCTTTCGGGATTTGTCCGTTGCAAAAGTAATCATTTTCCCCCACAATCCCCCACAATTCTCCACAAAAATTTATTAAAAACTTGAAAATATTTTTTTATAGTTTAAACGGACCAATATTTTTACACAAAATGCGACATTTGTGCAATACCAAAACAGTGCTGTTCACATTGCATAGATTACTTCTTATAAGTGTCAAAATAGCAGAAAAACACGTGTTTTTACACATTTTATCCAAAAAGTGTGCACAATTCAGAAGATTTGTCGTATTTTTGCAGTTTACTAAGCAGAGCAAACAAACCGAAATGGAAGAAGTAGCGCAAAAAACTCTTGACATTGAGAAGATTCTTCAGAGCAAAATGGGTGACAAGGCCAAGTGGGTGCCTAGCTTTGCCGTGAAATGGCTGAAGAACATCATCCATCAAGACGAAATGAACGATTTCCTGTGGTCGTCACGTGACCTGAAAGGTACACCATGGCTTGAAGCCACCTTAGATTACCTGCAATGCAAAATTGAAGTAGAAGGAATGGAAAACCTTCCTTCCAAAGACGATCCCAAACGCTATATATTCGTATCAAACCACCCAATGGGGGGCATCGATGGAGTGGCACTCGGCATCATCATAGGCAGACAATACGATGACAACTTCCGCTATTTGGTAAACGACCTATTGATGAATCTTCCTGGTCTGGCTCCGCTCTGCATTCCCATCAACACTACTACCAAGAAGAGCCGTTCCTTCCCCCAAATTGTAGAGGAAGGCTTCAAAGGCAACTATCACGTACTCATGTACCCCGCCGGACTTTGCTCTCGACGAAATGACGGCCAGATTCGCGACTTACCCTGGAAGAAGACCTTCATCAGCAAGAGTGTAGAGTGCCACCGCGACGTAGTGCCCATTCATTTCGAAGGGCGCAATAGCAACTTCTTCTACCGGTTATCCAACATCAGCGACCGCTACATAAAAAAGGTCAACATAGCCATGCTGTTTTTAGTCGATGAGATGTACAAGAACACTGGCAACACCTTCCACGTGACAATAGGAAAGCCCATACCCTGGCAGACGTTCGACCACACCAAATCACCCAGAGAATGGGCCGCAGTCGTTCAAGACATAGTCTACAAACTCCCAACCAATCCCTAATCCTGCAACATCCAAAGACATGGTACAACCAATCATTCAGCCCATCGACAGGCAGGTGCTCAAGAGCGAACTCACTCCTGATCGCCAGTTACGCATGACAAACAAGAGCAACAACCAAATATTCATCATCACGGCACACAATGCGCCCAACGTGATGCGCGAAATAGGTAGATTGCGCGAGATTGCCTTCCGCGAGGCTGGCGGAGGAACTGGCAAAGAGTGCGACATCGACGAATTCGACACCTGCGAGAACTGCTACAAGCAACTCATTGTGTGGAACCCACAAGATGAGGAAATTATTGGAGCCTACCGCTATCTGGAAGGGACAAACTGGGAAATCGACGAGAACGGCCAACCCAAACTGGCTACCAGCCACATGTTCAAGTTCTCAGAGAAGTTTATCCGCGAATACATGCCCTACACCATCGAACTCGGACGCTCTTTCGTCTCACTACCCTATCAGTCATCACGAATGGGATCAAAGAGTTTGTTTGCACTCGACAACTTATGGGACGGGTTAGGTGCCCTTACGGTCATCATGCCCAACGTGAAATATTTCTTTGGAAAGATGACAATGTACCCCAGCTATATCCGTGAAGGGCGCGACATGATTCTCTACTTCCTCAAGAAGCATTTTCACGACAAGGAGCAGCTTGTGATTCCGATGAAACCTTTGAAAATCGAGACTTCAGAAGAGGAATTAGGCAAGCTGTTCTGCGAAACAGACTTCCGTGCTGACTATCGCATCCTGAACCGCGAAATACATAAGTTAGGCTACAGCATTCCGCCTCTTGTGAATGCCTACATGAACCTATCTCCCACCATGAAACTCTTCGGCACAGCCATCAACTATGGCTTTGGCGATGTTGAAGAAACGGGCATTCTCATTGCTATGGATGAGATACTGGAGGACAAGCGCATTCGCCACATCGACTCTTTCATTAAGGAGCACCCAGAAGCTATGAAGATTACAAGCGGGGCCAATAAAGTCATCTATCGGGACAACTACTAAGCCATCACTGAATCCCCACTTTTTTACATAAACAAACCCTTCACCAGCCCATATTTTTCATGGAGCTGATGAAGGTTGTCCATTTTGTTATAAGCTTTTCAATCTTAGCCGATGTACTGCAAAATGACATCAGCGATTTCCTCCTCTGTTTTGCCGTCGGCAGCTATGACAAGCTGGTAGTTGCGAGTGTCATAGCGTGAAGTACCAGTGTATTTCTTCACATAGTTCTCGCGCATCTTGTCCACCTTATCAATGATTTTGCGGGCTTCATCTTCAGAGATATTCTGCTTGCGCGCCAAGCGATTCACCCGGTACTCCAAGGAGGCCTGAATAAGGATGCTGAGGTGATTGGGATGATAGCGGAAAATGTGGAAGCCGCTACGACCGGCCACGACGCACGATTTCTCGACAGCGAGATCCTGCAAAATCAGCGTCTCGGTTTTAAACATCTCGTCAGTGGTCAGCAGATCGGGCGCATCGCTATTCTGCGGCAGATAGTATTCCATGCTCACGCCAGCGTCTATCCTTATAATACGCTCCATATCGGCCCACCATCCATGTTTGCGGCCTTTCAGTCGCTCAATCTCGTCAACAGTGAGATTATATTTCTCCTGCAAAGCCTTAATGACTGCCTTGTCATAGAAGGGAACACCTAATTTCTCTGCCAAGAGACGGCCAACGGTGCGGCCGCCACTTCCCAGCTCACGATTGATTGTGATTACAAATTTCTCGGACTTGTTCATATCTCTTCTTTGTTAGTTATGGAATAATCAACTTCGGCAAAATTACAACATTTTATCGAAAAACAGTCTTTTTGTCATAGTTTAACATAATTCTTTTCTCAAATGAATCAGATATTCTCCTAAACAAACGAAAGCTTATAAAACAATGAAGTGACTGAAATTCAGCCACTCCACATCAAACAAATTTTGTTTTTGGTCGGGATGAGGCGACTCGAACGCCCGACCCCTACGTCCCGAACGTAGTGCGCTACCAACTGCGCTACATCCCGATTGCTTTAAAAAAGCGGTGCAAAGGTAGCAAATAATTATGAATTAGTGATGTCGATTCTTGATTTATTTTGCCTGCAGGTTGTAAAAAAGGTTAAATATAGCTTTATCAGAACCTTCTGAGACGCATTATTCGTAACTATTTACTACCTTTGCAACAGATTTCAATGGTGCCTTAGCTCAGTTGGTAGAGCATCGGACTGAAAATCCGTGTGTCCCCGGTTCGATTCCTGGAGGTACCACAAGAGAAAAACGCGAATGATTCGTCTATTGTTACGAATCATTCGTGTTTTATTTTATGCCTCATTTATACACATCCGCGCTACGATTATTCATACTAAATTTTTGCTATCTCGCTCAAAAGTAGTAATTTTGCGACTTGAAAACATTTACACCTAATTATATTTAAGCATTATGGCAAAGAAAGCATTACTCATGATTCTCGATGGATGGGGAATCGGAGAGCACGGCAAGGGCGACGTGATCTATAATACGCCTACTCCTTATCTTGATTATTTGACAGCCGTTTCGGCTCACTCACAACTGCAGGCAAGCGGCGAGGATGTCGGTCTTCCTGACGGACAGATGGGCAACTCAGAGGTGGGCCACCTGAACATTGGTGCCGGCCGCATCGTCTATCAGGATTTGGTAAAAATCAATCGCGCCTGCAAGGACGGTTCCATCATGGAGAATCCGCAAGTGAAGGCTGCCTACACCTATGCCAAGGAGAAAGGTAAGAAGCTGCACCTGATGGGCCTGTGCTCAGACGGCGGTGTTCACTCCAGCTTGGATCATCTGTTCAAACTCATTGAGGTGGGCAAGGCATACGGTCTGAAGAACCAAACGTTCGTACACTGTTTCATGGACGGTCGCGACACCGATCCCCGCTCGGGCAAGGGCTTCATTGAGCAGGTGACCGATGTGTGCACCAAGAACGATGCCGCCATCGCCTCAATCGTGGGCCGCTTCTACGCAATGGACCGCGACAAGCGCTGGGAACGTGTGAAAGAGGGTTACGACCTCATCGTGAACGGAACTGGCAAACAAGCTACCGATATGGTGAAAGCCATGCAGGAGAGCTATGACGAAGGCGTGACCGACGAGTTCATCAAGCCCATCCACAACAGCAGTGTAAACGGTTGTATCGAAGAAGGTGACGTGGTCATCTTCATCAACTTCCGCAACGACCGCGCCAAGGAGCTCACCATTGCGCTCACCCAGCAGGACATGCCTGAAGCTGGCATGAAGACCATTCCTGGCTTGCAGTACTACTGCATGACACCCTACGATGCAAACTTCCAAGGCGTTCATATTCTTTTCCCCAAGGAGAATGTAGAAAATACGCTTGGCGAGTATCTCTCACAGCAGGGTAAGAAACAGCTGCACACTGCCGAAACGGAGAAATATGCTCATGTAACATTCTTCTTCAATGGTGGCCGCGAAGCGCCCTATCAGAATGAGGATCGCATTCTCGTAGCATCGCCAAAGGTGGCCACCTACGACCTGAAGCCCGAGATGAGTGCCTACGAAGTGAAGGACAAACTTGTGGCAGCCATCGGTACACAGCAGTACGACTTCATCGTTGTGAACTTCGCCAACGGTGACATGGTAGGTCATACAGGCGTCTATAATGCCATTGCCAAGGCTGTGCATGCCGTTGACAATTGCGTGCGCGAAGTAATTGAGACTGCCAAGGCCAATGACTACGAGGCTATCATCATTGCCGACCACGGTAATGCCGACAATGCCATCAATGCCGACGGCACGCCCAACACCGCTCATTCTCTGAATCCCGTTCCCTTTATCTACGTGACCAACAACAACTCGGCCACCGTAAAGGACGGTCGATTGGCCGACGTGGCTCCCTCCATCCTGCACATCATGGGCCTGGAACAGCCAAAGGACATGACAGGCGAGTGCCTCATCTGCGATTAAGCAGATGGGCACCGGTTGTTGAGATGAATCAGTTTTTTCTTTGACCACCCCAAAAACTACAAATAAGAATGGATTATATCGATAACAACGATAGCAATTTCAAGACCTATCTCTATGCAGCTACTGCAGCTGTATCCATATCAGGCCTGTATGTAGCCTACCTCTACATCACTAAGGGCATGGACATAGGCTTCGATATCGAGTGGAAGTTCTGGAACTCAACAGTACTCTGGCCGATATTGAGCTTCATCGGTTTTTTTCTGCAGTTCATTGACTGGCAGCACACCTCATTCGACGAAGGTTGGGTGGTCAAAGATAGCTGGGGCAACGAGAAGTTCGTGAAAAACAATGACATCATGAGTGTGCTGTTTGGCAACTGTATATTCCCACTGCTTATGCACTTTCTCATCATCCCCGGATTCTACGGTGCCCTGCTCTACTATGTCATCATGATTCCTCTGGGACTGGTCAACGCCATCATACCCTACCTGGCCATTGCGGTCAGCATCGCAAGTCCTTTCGTGTTCTATAAGATGTCGGAAAACTACGAGACGCGCAATAAGTCGCTGGCATGGCTGGCCGGATCGATGGCATTTAGCCTGCTGATACTATGGCTCATCTCGCTGCCTACGACAGAGAAATTTGCTTCCAGCAATAGCAGCTCTGATGTCAATATTGAACAACCCACCTATAGCTACATAGGTGTCACTACGGTGAAAGCAAAGACAGCCAACCTGCGCACTGGTCCTGGAACCAGCTACGATTACTTCAAGGATAGCAACGGGAAAAAGATACAGGTGAACAGAGGTGACAAACTGTATGTGTACGAGGTTGACGGCGACTGGTTCAAGATCGAGATGTCGGGCAACGAATTTGCTTACATCAAGAAGTCACTCTGTGAGGAACTCTCCTCGTCACAGTCACAAGAAGAAATAGAGGATCCTGGCTTCGACAACGCTGAGATTGAAGCTGCCGGGAAGACTTTTGCCGAGCAGCAGGCCGCCACTGAAGTAGAGACGCAAGCCGCTAATGCTGAGCAGCAGAATGACTCAACAATGGAACATCAGCCCGAGTCATCGTTGCCAGCAAACGAAACCGCTATCGAATAAGCGCAATCATTACTATACTATTCCTCCATTTCTTCATCGAGCCGATTGCTCCACAGATATTTATTGGTCTCACGTGCTGCCACACCGCTCAGCAGGAGCAGAGCCACAAGGTTGGGAATGGCCATGAGAGCATTCATGAAGTCGGCGATGTTCCAAATGATGTCAAGGCTGATAATGCTTCCAAAGAACAGGAAAACGATGTAGAGAATGCGATAGAACCGGTTAGACTTGCGCCGCTCAATATAGTTCACGGCACTCTCGCCATAGTAGCTCCATCCCAGGATGGTACTGAAGGCGAACGTCAGGATGCCGAACGTGAGCAGTGGAGCACCGATATAGGGAATCTTTGAGAAGGCCACCTTCGTGAGGGCGGCACCATCGGCATAGGAAATGTCGGGATAGGCCAGGATGCTACTCACGAGCACCAGTCCTGTCAGCGCACAGATGACGACCGTATCCCAGAACGTTCCAGTGCTACTGACCAATGCCTGTCTGACAGGATTACGTGTCTGTGCTGCCGCAGCCACAATAGGTGCAGAACCCATTCCGCTCTCATTGGAAAAAAGTCCGCGGGCTATACCATAGCGGGCTGCCATCATCACCGTAGCTCCCACGAAACCTCCACCAGCTGCCGATGGGTTGAAGGCAGCATGTATGATTAGTTTTATTGCTGGCCATACATAGGCTTCGTTCATAATGAGGATAACCACGCAGCCCAGCACATAGAGCACAGCCATGAACGGCACGAGCACGGTGCACACTCGTGCAATGGCTTTCACGCCGCCCAGAATGACAGCTGCCGTAAGCGTGCATACCATGATACCGATTATCCATGTGGGGATGCCAAAGGTCTCATTTGCCAACAGCGCGATGGAGTTGGCCTGTACCGTGCAGCCGATGCCAAATGATGCCAGAGCCGTGAATACGGCAAAGAGTGCAGCCATCCACTTCATGCCCAACCCTCGTTCCAACGCATACATAGGACCACCGTAGGTTCGCCCGTCTTTATCCCTCACGCGATATTTTACAGCCAACAAGGCTTCGGCATATTTCGTTGACATGCCGAAGATACCCGTCAACCAGCACCATAGCACTGCCCCTGGCCCGCCCAGGGCTACTGCCGTAGCCACACCCACGATATTGCCAGTACCGATGGTTGCGGCCAATGCTGTAGCAAGTGCGCCAAACTGGCTCACATCGCCTTGAGCTTTGTCATCTTTCTGCACAGAAAGACGAATGCCCGTTAACAATTTACGTTGAGGAATACGGAGACGGAAGGTCAGGAAGATGTGGGTTCCCAGAAGCAGAATAATCATTGGCCAGTCCCAAAGAAACGAACTGAGTAGGGAAAATAAATCGTTGATGGTCTCCATGTTTGCTTAGTTTTATGGTGCAAAGATAGAAAGTTTTTGGGAATTATTCGTATCTTTGCAAGCAAAACCCGACATATCATGGCTATAAACGTACAGATAGAGCCCTCATGGAAAGAACAGCTGCAGGGGGAGTTCGACAAGCCTTACTTTCATCAACTCACCGACAACGTGCGACGTGAGTACAGCACCGGAGCCTGCTACCCCCCAGGTCAGCTCATCTTCAATGCTTTCAACCTGTGTCCTTTTGACAAGGTGAAAGTGGTCATCATCGGACAGGATCCCTATCACGAGCCCGGACAGGCTCACGGACTGAGTTTCTCAGTACTTGACGGTGTAACATTTCCTCCCTCCCTACAGAACATCTTTAAAGAGATACACGACGACCTCGGCACAGCCATCCCCCAGAGCGGTGACTTGAGCCGCTGGGCGCGACAGGGAGTGTTGCTGCTCAACGCGACCCTCACCGTGCGGGCTCATCAAGCCAACAGCCACGCCACACTGGGGTGGCAGTATTTCACCGATGCAGCCATCAAGGCGCTGGCCACTCATCGTGAGCACATCGTTTACATGCTGTGGGGCGGCTATGCTCGCTCCAAGAGCTACATGATTGACCGACAACGCAACCTCGTTCTGGAGTCGGTGCATCCCTCCCCCCTCTCGGCCAATCGCGGCGGTTGGTTTGGACAACATCAGTTCTCACGTGCGAACAATTATCTCATTAATCAGGGCCAACAGCCCATCAACTGGTAAACACCCACTTTTTAACTCTTCACTATTCACCACCCATGCTTCCCCCTATCTTACAAATCGGTGACATTCTCATCTCGTCTGACATTCTGACCGAGCGCTTCTGTTGTGACCTTGCTGCCTGCAAAGGCCAGTGCTGCATAGAAGGTGATGCCGGAGCCCCTGTCACACTGGATGAGATAGCCGAAATTGAGGATGCTCTCGACGAGGTATGGAGCGACATGAGCGCTTCAGCCCAAGCCGTTGTCGATCAACAAGGGGTGGCCTATACCGATGAAGAAGGTGATCTGGTGACCAGCATCGTAGGTGGGAAAAACTGCGTTTTCACTTATTATGACGATATAGAAGACTTCACCACGAAACAGCCCATTCACGACTGCTGTCTCTGTGCACTAGAGAAAGCTTTCAGAAATGGCCACTCTTCCTTCTGCAAGCCCATCAGCTGTGCCCTCTACCCCATTCGTGTGAAGACGTTCAGCGATGGAACCATAGCTTTGAACTACCACAAATGGAACGTTTGCAAGGATGCGGTGAAGAAAGGACTGGAGCTCGACCTCCCCGTCTATCGTTTCTTAGAAGGGCCGCTTGTCCGCCGTTTCGGGCAAGAATGGTACAACGAGCTTTGTACTGTTGCCAAAGAACTGAAAGCTCAAGGCTACATCTAACCTATCATCTTTCATCTATCATCTTTCATCTATCATCTCTCACCTCTATTAATGTCCACCATCGCCCCTTTTGGCCATCCTTTCTACGTGATGGCGAAGCCTGTAGGCAGCAGTTGCAACCTGAGTTGCAGCTATTGCTATTATTTATCGAAGGAGAAAGGCCGCATGAGCGATGCGCTACTGGAAGAGTTCATCCGGCAAAACACAGAGGCCCAGACACAACCTGAGATTCTTTTCACCTGGCATGGCGGTGAGCCTCTACTTCTACCTCTTATATATTACGCGCGCGCATTAGAGTTGCAACAGAAATATGCCCACGGACGACACATCGACAACTGTCTGCAAACCAATGGCACACTGCTCAACGATGAGTGGTGCCAATTCTTTCGGGAGCACAACTTCCTGATTGGCATCAGTATTGACGGCCCCGAGCCAATGCATAACACCTTCCGACAGGACTTCGAGCACACACTACGCGGCATCCGGCTCCTGCAGAAGCATGGCGTGGAATGGAATGCGATGGCGACGGTAAACAGTCGGAATGCTGACAACCCCATCGAATTCTATCATTTTTTCAAGGACTTAGGATGTAAATACCTGCAGTTCACCCCTGTTGTGGAACGAACGAATCCACAACAGGCATTGGAATCAGTAGCTATGAATTCGGAGGGATGGGCCAAAAACGCTTCGATTACCACCGAATCGGTGGAACCGATGCAATGGGGACGATTCCTCACAGGTCTTTACGATGAATGGATAAAGGAAGATGTGGGTAGCATATTCGTACAGTTGTTCGATGCCACACTGGCCAATTGGGTAGGCCAACCACCCGGTCTATGCTCCATGTCGGCCCTCTGCGGTCTGTCGCCAGCGTTGCAGCCCGATGGTTCGCTTTACAGTTGCGACCACTTCGTCTTCCCATCCTACAAGTTAGGCAACATTCACCATCAGACCATTGCCGAGATGATGTACGGTCAACAACAGCAACGCTTCATGCGAACAAAAGTTGACAGTCTGAGTCAACGTTGTCGAGAATGTGACTATCTGTTTGCGTGCCACGGAGAATGTCCCCGCAATCGTTTCCTAAGCGGAAACGAGAATTATCTTTGCGAAGGCTATCGGATGTTCTTCCGTCATGTATCTCCCACCATGAACTTCATGGCTCAGGAACTGGCAGCCGGACGAGCCCCGTCCAACGTCATGAGAATGAGCAGATAAAACAATCGTAAAGAGGATAGTGCGACAAAGATGTCACTTGATTGACAGACACTTCGTCTGTTTGCCATCATACGTATTCACGGTGAGACAAATACTGTCAACAGGCAGTTTCTCCAGAGGCAGACTAAAGAATGTGTTCACGGAGTAGTGCTCTGGCATACCACCTTGATCGTGATACAGTCGCATATACACTACTGTTGTTTTATCTTTATTCAGATGTACCGAGTCAAGCACCAGTCCCAAGCTATGCATGGCGTTCTCATCGGTTGCCGATCCCGTCTTCAGGTAGATGCTGGCGTTCAAGTACTGTTTATTTTTACTCACCCAAATGCTCTCAAGTTTCAGCGGATCGGTCTTCACCTCCACCTTTCGTTTCTTCAGCGTGTCGGCAATGATGATGCCTATCTCGCTGATTTGTGATATGCTGACCACTTCGATGGAACTGCCGTTTTTCTTATAGTAGAACATACTGCGATAGAGCGCGTCAGCCTTGTCCACCCACGTCTTTGCCAAGGGTTCTGCCAAATACAACCGCTCACCATTGTCCAGGTCGGCATAGTCAATCTTTTTATCATTGTTGGCATGCACCATGGCGAAGTCTCCCTGCATAGAAGAATAATCGCCCTCACCTTTTTCGTAATAGTCGATTGTGCAGGCAGTGAATGCCGCCAGGCAACAAAGTGCAGTGAGCAGTTTCCTTATCATCTTATTTCGTTTTCAGGTAGTTCCTTAACGGGTTCACATACATTGTGATCAGCATCTCGCGGAGGAAAGGTTCATCCTTGTCAGGTATATCCACCTTATCCATTTGCTGCTTCAGATACTGGTCGAAGCGTTCTTTGTCGGCTTGGGTGTAGTGAACGGCATGATCGTTGCTGCCGTTCAGCTCGTCGAGTGCAACGTAGTTGTTTGGGAAGATGCGATAACCCGCATGAATCTCCTTGTCAATGCGCTGGCTGAGGGCAGCATAGAACTCAGTTCGCGGCAGTCCGGCCAGTTCGTCAATCCATTCGTTCACCGGTCGTCCGCAGTGGTAGTGCACGTGTCCTTTATACCCGAAGATGCCCGTCTTCATATTGTCCAAATCGTCTTGTCGGGTCTTTTTGAACTGAGGATTGTCGCGTTTCATATGGAACTCCCGTGCCTTCAGGTAATCGCAGGGGTCATATTCATAGCTGATGGTGAGCGGCACGATATTGAGTTCGCGCAGAGATTTGATGACATCCGAAACGTCGGTGCTATTGCCTTCAGTTGGGAGTCCCCCCATAGTCAGCATCTTCAGCACCGATTCCTGTGTGCGGTCATCCGAGTCCTTGGCGCGTCCTTCACGCTGGGCTATCCAGATGTTCTCCTGCTTCTGTGTGACGGCATAGTGAATATATCGGCTCATGAGCTGGCTGGAGCGGAGCATCTCCTTGGGAGAGAGGCCGCGCCTGACGGTGAATGCCTTGTTCATGCGCACCAACCGTTTGATCCACGGATAGATGAGCAGGTTGTCACCGATGCCTATCTCTACAGTTGTTGGGTGTCCTGCCTCCACCAGTTTCACATCGAGCAGTGCCGAGTCGAGTACGATGTCGCGGTGGTTGGACAAGAAGGTGTAACGCTGTTGTGTGTCGAGTGTCCCTGTTTTGCTTCTTAGCGTCTGGTCGTCGAACGTACATCCGTCAGTGTGTTTTCTGATGATGTATTTGACGATAGGGCGCATGAATCGCATCTGGAAGTCGAGTGGTGTCTTCACACCCATAAAGGCCAGATGAAACAGCCCGTTGCGGAGGCTTTTCGGCAACCATGGGGCAAAGCCCTTCATGATTGCATTAAACTGCCGGTCAGCCAACAGTTCCCCAAAAGCCTGTTTCATTTCCTGCGCCTCGTATGGACGAATCTCGTCGAATTCGTTCATAGAGACACTCTTTCCATTAGCAGATGAATCACAACTATTCACTGTAAACAATACACTAAAATTGGTTCTCGATGATATCTGTCAACACGTCGCCCATGTTAAGGCCGGCTGCTTTCACCTGCTGAGGTATGAAGCTGGTGGCAGTCATGCCTGGAGTAGTATTGATTTCGAGCATGGTGATGTCGCCTTGTGGAGAGATGATATAGTCGATGCGGATGATGCCTCTGCAGTGCAGGATGTCGTAGATGGCAGAGGTCAGTTTCTGTGCACGCTCCGACAGTTCAGGCGATATGCGGGCGGGAGTGATTTCTTCCACCTGTCCGTTATACTTGGCATCGTAGTCGAAGAACTCATTCTTCGTCACCACCTCCGTGACAGGGAACACCACTTCCTTTTCCTTTGTCTTGTAGCATCCCACGGTGATCTCGGTGCCTTCCAAGAACGATTCCACCATCACCTCGTCGCTCTCCATCATCGCCACACGCAAGGCTGCAGCCAGCTGGTCGGGCTTCTTCACCTTCGACACGCCAAACGATGAGCCATCGTTGGCCGGCTTCACAAAGCAGGGCATGCCCACGGTATCGATGATTTTCTTCTTGTCGATCACACTTTCCTGTCCGCGACGCACCAGCACGCTCTCGGCCACTCTCACGCCGTAGCCGCGCAGATACTGGTTGAGCACGAACTTATTGAAGGTCATAGCCTCCACCAGCACGTCGCTCGTTGAGTAGGGAATGCCCACCAGGTCGAAGTAGCCCTGCATGATACCGTTCTCGCCGGGGGTACCGTGAATGGTGATGTAGGCATAGTCGAAGAAGCAGGTCTTTCCGTCGGCCTTATACGAGAAGTCGTTCATATTGACGCGCGAGGTTGTCCCGTCAGGCAATTCCACCTGCCAGTTCGTACCTTTTACATCTACAATAAAGGCATTGTAGCGCTCTTTGTCAATAAACGAATAGATGCCTTGTGCAGAGCGCAGCGATACGTCGTGCTCTGATGAGTCGCCACCACAAACGATGGCAATGTTTCTTTTCTGTTGTTTCATAACGATTATATGATTTTTTTCTTGTTCTAAGACTAATGGGGCTCGCAATAGCTATGAGCCTTGGAGGCGCTTGCGCCACTTCTCTATGACGGCCAGCATGTCACTGGGTAGGTCGCTCGTAAAGTCCATCTGTTCACCCGTCACAGGATGCTTGAAGCCCAGTGTGCGGGCGTGCAGCATCTGTCGCGGACACAGTTTGAAGCAGTTCTGGATATAGGCTTTATAGCTGGCTGTGCGCTCGCCTCGCAGAATTTCGCAGCCTCCGTAGCGCTCGTCGGCGAAGAGCGGATGGCCGATGTGCTTCATGTGGGCACGTATCTGATGAGTGCGCCCTGTCTCCAGTCGGCACTCCACGAGGGTGGTATATCCGTAGCGTTCGAGCACACGATAGTGGGTGATGGCTGGCTTGCCCGTGTCGGAGTCGGGCGGAAAGACGTCCATGCGCAAACGGTCTCTCACGTCGCGCCCTATATTGCCTTCTATACGTCCCTCGTCCTCCACAAAGTTGCCCCATACCAATGCCACATAGCTGCGGTGCGTCTCATGATGGAAGAACTGTTTGCCCAGCGACGTCTTAGCTTCTGGAGTCTTTGCCACAACGAGCAGTCCGCTTGTGTCCTTGTCGATGCGATGGACGAGTCCCACCTGCGGGTCATTGGGATCGTACGACGGCAAATTGCGCAGATGCCAGGCGATGGCATGCACCAGTGTGCCGTGGAAGTTGCCGCAGCCTGGATGTACCACCATGCCTGCCGGCTTATAGATGACCATCAGCGCATCGTCTTCATAGCGCACATCGAGTGGGATATCCTCGGGCTCAATGGTAGTGTCGAAGTGCGGACGGTCGAGCATCAGTGTGATCACGTCGCCCGGTCGCACCTTGTAGTTGCTCTTCACGGGCTTGGCGGGCAGTCCGCGCCGCTGTTCTTCGGCAGTGCACACGTGTATGAATCCTGCATCGGCAGCCGCCTGTATGCGGTTACGCGTCTGGTGCTGCATGTGCTCCGACAGATACTTATCTATGCGCAGTGGCACCTGACCGTGGTCCACCTCCAACCGGAAGTGCTCATAGAGCTGTCCGTCAGGAGCCAGATCGCCTGCGGTGTCCTGCAGTTCCGGATCGTCCAGCATATCCATGTCGTCTCTCAGTTCGTCGACCGTCATAACGCACGTCCTCTCATCCTTGTTTTATATAATAAGTCACTGTACAGCCACCTCTTCGAAGTCATCTACCTCGGCACCCAGCGAGTCGGGCACGTCAAGCATATCATCGGTTTCATCATCACCCTCAAATCCGCGGCCTATCATCAGCGTGAGCGGTGTTTCAATAGACACCAGCTGGCCCGTCTGCAGAGGCTTGTCGCCGGCCATGACCCCATACACCCAGTCGCGCTCGCCCTCTACTTTCTTGGGTTCCAACAGGACGAAGCCGATGGCTGTGAGTCGTGCCTGCGCCTCTCGGCAGCTGGTATTGTCGATGATATCGGGAATTTTCACTTTGGGTGACGAAGGCGAGTTGATGGTCACATAGATGGTGCGTCCCATCTTGATGTGAGTTCCCTCACGGGGCGTCTGCACCAGAATGCAATTGGCATCCATCTTCTTGTTGTAGCCGGTGTCCGAGGCCACGACAAACACTCCGTAGCCAGACATCTGGTCAACAGCCTCTTCATAGCTGACACCATACAGATTGGGCACCTCGATATTCTCGCCATGATGAGTATAGTCAGCCAGCCAGAATTGCACACCTATGAAGAGTGCAATCACTACGATGAACATTGCGATGATGTTTCCCCAAAGGAACCTACTCTTGAACTTATTCAGAAACACTTTAATATCCATAGCCTCTAAGCTTGTTTCGCCGCATTGCTCCTGCGAGCACGCGCCTTCACGAATTTGCCACAAAGGTAGTGAAAAAAATGCGATTAAAGAAAACAAATGTCAGATATTTTTCGTACTTTTGCAGTCAATCAGTTTCTGACTACTAAAAAAAACACCCGGCTATCCAGAATATGCACCGTTTCATCACTATATTATTCATCGCTATATTCGCACTTCAGCTGAAGGCACAGAATGCTGTTGAGGACTACGACTCGCTGTCGCAGTTGCCCTCAGCCGTGCTGATGGAACAGGGGCGCACCTACTTCGAGCAGCGCGTGCCTGGCAAGGCGCTGGCCTGCTTCACCATCGTGAGCGACCGTTACAAGGGTCATCGGCGAAGCGAGGAGGCCAAAGAGTGCATTCGCGCACTCAACAACATCGGATGCGTGTACAAATATTTCTATTTCGACTACGTACAGGCCTATAGCCACCTGATTCGCGCCTACGATCTATGTGAAGAGTTAGGCTACGACGAGCTGTTGCCGTTGGTGCTCCTCAACCTGGGCGACCTGTTCAACGACTACGGTGACAGCTACGACTCTCAATCGCTCTCCCAACAGGCCACCGACATCTTCAACCAGTGCATAGACAAGGCTTTCGAGAGCAAGAACTGGGAACTGCTGACCACTGCATTCTTCAACCTGTCGAGCCAAAACTACACACTCGACCTCGCCAAATACGAGAACATCTTCTCGACTGAGATACCTGACTCTACACCCGACCTGGACTACATCCGACTGCAATACAAAGGCATTCGCCACATACAGCAGGGGCAATATGCCGAGGCCCGCAAATGTTTCGAGCAACAACTGCCGGTAGTGAGCGCACCGTGGGGCGCTGAGCGCGACACCCTCTCCTCCTATATGAACATTGCCAAGACCTACGCATTGGAGAACAGCCACGCTCAGGAGGCCCACTATCTGTTGCAGGCTTTGGACATTTCGATAGCCAACAGCGACGACGACCTCTCAGCAAAAATCTGCAAGCAACTTGTCAAAAGCTACGAACTGTTGGGCAATCAGGAATTGCAGCAGCAGTATCGCTTACTCTATCTTGAGAAGATGGAGGCCAGACAACACTCACACCTGGCCAATATCGGTGAACTAAGCTACATCAACGAGTTGCGCAAGCAAGAGCAACGGGCTCAGGAACTAGCCGAGGTGCGACTGTTTCAGCAGTTCCTCCTTCTCACCGCTGCCATCGTTCTGCTGGTAGTGGTCATTTCGGTCATTCTGCTCTGGCGGAAGACCCGCGAACTCCAAGCACGCAACCAAATTCTATACGAGAAATACCAGCAGACACTGAAGCTTGACACCGATGAGAGCAAGTACAGCCACAGCAACCTGAACGACAGTCAGAAAGAGGCGCTATCCTCCCGCATTGAACAAATCCTGAACGACGCCAAAGCCATCTGCCAGCAGGACTTCAACATGAGTCATCTGGCGAAACTGGCTGACTCGAACACCACATACGTATCGCAAGTCATCAACGAGCGCTACGGAATGACATTCAGCAACGTACTCTCAAAGTTCCGCATACGCGAAGCATGCCGACGCATCAGTGACGAGCGCGAGCAATATGCTAACATCACCATCGAAGGCATAGCCACCAGTGTGGGGTTCAAGTCGCGCACTGCATTCATCAATGCCTTCAAGCGCGAAGTGGGCATCACTCCGTCTGAGTACATCCGCATGGCTGCTAACGAAAGTTAGCTTTCTTTTTCCCCATTCCATCGTCTTTTCATCAAAAGCGAATCACCATCTGACGCAGGCTATATCACAACATGATTTAGGCTATTTCACGTTGCGATTTAGGCTATTTCACGATGCGATTTAGGCTAAATCATTTTGCGATTTAGTTTAGATCATTTTACGATTTAGCCTAAATCATTGCGTGATATAGCCTAAATCAGTTCTGCCTGTACGGTTGAAAGAAATACATATAAAAGTTGAAAGAAATGATCATCTCGATGAAATGGCGCTTTTTTGGTATCACTCCAAAAACAAGATGCCAACCAGCTAATTACTATCTGTGATTTTTACCCCATAAAAGCAAACAAATCATAAGTAAAACCCCGCTTTTTGTACGGATTTAAATGTTAAAAGCACATAATTTCGTTCAGATTTGTAAATATGAACGTTTTCTGCCCCACTCTTTTCTGTCTATTCGTTCTTTTCCACTTATCTTTGCAGTCCGATTGCTACATAAATTATAAAATATGTATATATAAGAACTCGATCGAAAATGAAAACAAAATTATAAAAGTTAAACGAATTATGAAAAGAAAGTTATTTACAACACTCTCGCTGACCGCTCTTCTCTGCCTGTCAGCAAACGCACAGACAGTCAAGATCAACGGTGTTGGCCACGACAACCGCTATGATGATGGCGAACAGATGAAGACGGAATACCTGGGCTACAACTACGAACTGCAGAAGTCTATCTTCATCGTTGATAATGGTCTCTACACCATGTCGTGGGACGGTTCGGCTCTCACCACCCCCACCAAGGAGCCACCCGTGAACAAAGCCGACATCAAGGGCAACAACGAAAAGGAGATCTGGGCCAACAACTTCAACATGATGTATGCCAACTCAGGTGCACTCTACGTTGACGGCAAGCTCATCACCGTAATGTCGCGCGACGAGCAATCGACCACCGACGACGTGCTCTTCGCTGTGCGCAAGTGGGATGCCAAGACCGGCACCCTGCTCAGCTCTCAATATCGTCCGAAGAGCGACTGCTTAGAGTCGGCTGGTATGGCCTACAACCCTCTGGACGGTAAGATCTACGGTCTGTTCTACCTCACCGAGCAGAAGCTGTCGGAGGAGTTCACCAGCGACCCCGAATTCTTTGTTGATGAAGACAAGGAGTCGAGCGACGAGGATGCTGGCTATGCCATCTGCACCATCGACCCCAAGACCATGAAGATTACTCCCATCACCAAGGGACTGTATTACTACAACTTCGTCACGTTCGCCATCAATAGCGAAGGACGCGCTTTTGCTCTGACCAGCGGTGCCAGCAGCGCTCCCCTCAGTGAAGACGGTCGTCAGCGCGACATCAACGGCAACCTGACAGGCGCCCAGCTTTGCGAGTTCGACCTCGAAACGGGTCTCATGATTCGCAACAGCATACAGAAGACCGACCCCGAGACCCAGGAGACCTATATCGACTATGAGTTCCCCCTGAGTGCTACGGGCTACAGCTCGCAGTATCGCCGCCAGTCGGCCTGCTTCGACAAGAACAACCCCAACAAGATGTACTGGTGCGGCTATTTCAACAGCGGCAAGGGTGTCAACGAATACGGTTCATGGACTTCACTGTCTGACAAGGAGTGGCGCACCAACGGTAAGTTTGACACATCGCTCTATGAGATTGACATCACTACTGGCATAGCCACACGCCTTGCCAACATTAACAATCGCTGGATGTTCTCAGCCATGTGGATTGACGGTGCCGATTCAAGCGACGGTGCCGGCATCGACATCATGGGCAGCAGCGAGCCTACCGACGGCATCTACCTCGCACTGCAGCATGCCGACAACGGCAGCATCTGGCAGAAGGTGGAGATGGGCAAGCAATATACTTTCTACCTGCAGCCCGCCGATGGATGGCAGATCAACAGCGTGACCTTCAACGGCAATCCTCTGGAGGTGAATGACGGTGGCTACGTGACCACTCCTTCCATCAGCTCTAACGTCTCTTATCTGATTGTCACCTTCGAAGCTACTGCTGCCAATGGCATTCGCGGCATTCAGGACGATCCCATCTCGCCCATCAAGGTGATGGGCAAGCGCGGAGGCATCACCGTGACCAATGCCGACGGCCAGCTACTGAGCGTCTTCAACGCTAAAGGTCAGCAGCTCTTTACCCGCCAACTGGAAGGCGACCAGACCAGCATCAGCCTCGCCGAAGGCCAGCTCTATATTGTCAAAGTGGGTGATAAGGTCATGAAAATCAGACTGTAATTTGATTCTAACAATTAAATAATGAACAGAATTAATCAGATTCTGTTGACGGCATTGACGGTCATGGCATTCCTCTTCGGAGGCAGCCTGACGGCCAATGCCGCAACCGTTACAGAGAATTTGAACAGTGGGCTGCCTGAAGGGTGGTCCTTAGTCGGTAACATCAACAACGACAGCGACCGTGCACGAACGGGCAAGGGCGTGTGGAGCAACGGAAAGTCTGCCACCGATAATTACTTGGCGACCAGCCCTATTGAAGGCACGTTGACTTTCTATTGGCGCAGCTTCGGAACCAGCGGATCCTACCCCAATGGTACGGTCTATGTCTATCAGTACGACGGAACGTCAATAGGCACGCTCATCCAGCAGACAGCTGCTTATAAGGGAAGCACTTGGAAACAAGAGACCATCGACCTGGGGAGTTATCACGGACAGGTGGCCATCGCTCTCTACTCTGCCTGCATCGATGACATTACTTACATGCCCTACGCTGCAGCCGAAGTGGCTAAGCTCGAAATCAACGGTTACGCATCGGGCAGCACCTTCGACTTCGGAACCGTGCCTGAGGGGGCCACAAAAACTTTTACGCTCAACAACACCGGTCTGGCCGACCTCAGCATCAGCAGTATCAGCGTGACTGGTGGATTCACCATCACTGAGGGGGCCACACTCACGTCGATTGCTGCTCAGGCATCAGCCCAACTGACCATTGCCACTCCTGCAGCTGACGCAGAAGGCCTGCTGACTGTGGAGTCAAACGATGCCAACAGCCCCTACACCATTTCGCTGAAGAGCACTTTCAAAGTTCCTGCTCCGCAAATGGGCATCAATATGACCAGTGTGAACTTTGGTCGTGTGACTGAAAACGCCTCGGCTGAGGTGACTGTCAGCAATACGGGCGATGCAGAGCTCGTTGCTGACATAGCGTCCGACAACAGTGAGTTCACGGTCAGTCCGGCAAGTCTTACCGTCGCTGCAGGTGCTCAGCAGACGTTCACCGTCACATTCATCTATGACGAGACAGCCTATGGTGCCCACGCAGCAACGATAACGGTCACTCCAAATGCCGGCAACCCCGTTTCCATCAGTGCGTCGGCAAGCATCAAGAATCCCAACACATGGACGGAAGACTTCGAGACGAATAGTCTTCCGAAAGGATGGGAGGCTGACGCCCTTTGGACCTTTGGCGATGGTGTAGCCCACGGGGCCTACCAGTATGCCACCACCAGCTACCTCACAACTCCGGCACTGATGGTCGATGGGCCGTCAGACCAGCTCACTTTCCAGGGACGCGAAGCAGGCATCTATCCTTCCATCAAGATTGAGAAATCACTCAACGGCGGTGCATGGACCGCTTGCATGACCATCAACAGCGACAACATCAGCGATCAGTGGCAGACCTATACCGTCACTGGCCTTGAGGCAGGAACCTATCGTTTCCGTTTTGTCAGTGACAGCTACGACTTAGACAATTTCGAAGGATTCGTGCTGAACGCCAACGCTCCTGCGATGGACTTCAAAGCTGAGGACTTCGTAGCAGGCAAAGTGACAACTGCCGCTTCGAAGACCTATACAGTCAGCAACAGTGGTACGGGTACGCTGATGGTCGATATCACCTCCGATAACGAGATGTTCACCGTCACGCCCGCCCAGCTCACCGTCACTGACCAGCCACAGCAATTCACGGTCACCTTCACTCCGCAGGAAGGCGTCTTCGGCAAGTTCGATGCTACAATTACTGTCACACCTGCCTACGATGCTGCACAAGCCGTTTCGTTCAAGGCAACAGCACAGGTGGTGGATCCAGAGGCATGGGCAGAGTATTTCGACGAAGAGGCGTTGCCAGAAGGATGGGATGTCATAGGAACCCTGTCAAACTGGACTTTTGCCAATGGAATGGCCAGCGGCAGCTACGAGCCTAACGGATGGTTAGTGACACCCAAGCTGATTGTAGAAGCAAACAAGGAACTCACCTTCCAGGCTAAGTCGAAACAATACAACACTGATATCAAGGTGCAATATCAGAAGGATGGCGGTGAGTGGACAGACCTCTTCAGTGAGGAGCGCAACAGTCAGGACGAGTTTGAGACCTTCACCATCAGCCAGTTGGAAGCTGGCACCTACCGTTTCCGCATTGCGACAGAGAACATCTATCTTGACAATTTCGAAGGATTCCGTTTGGTACCTTCTGAAGCAGTCAGGGAGACATGGTACGTCAGCTACACCTTCCACTATATGGGTTCTAACGACACTGAGCAGAAAGAAAGCGCTGTCGAGGAGATGGAGGTAGAGTTCGATGGCGATGACCTGGCCTTCAACTTCCCCAACCCCATCAGGAGTAACACCTGGATGAAGGGTACAAAATCTACGGAAGAAGGCCCCGTGTCATACATCTTCCCCAACGGACAGTACATTGGCAAATTCGGAACCGAGGATGCCTACTACTGTGGATCAAACGGCAACGAACTCATCGACATGCAGTTCTATTATGATGAGGAGGCTAACACCTTCCATAACTTCCAGCACATCCTGATTAACAGTTCGCAGACCGTAGTCAACTACTGGGGCTACTTCTCCGACGTGGTGGTCAGCAAGACGAAGCCTGACTTTACGGGAATTGCACGGCAGCGCCAATGGAGCACCGCAACTGACAGAACCGTCTTCGACCTGCAGGGCCGACAGGTTAAAAGACCCTCCAAAGGCATCTATATCGTGGGTGGACGGAAGGTCATAAAGCGTTAGCATCTCCCCTCAGAAGAATCAGCTCCCTCTTATATCAGCTCCCTTATAGGGGACTTAGATATGAGGGGGAGTCTTCTTACACCACCAGAGCGAAGAAAAATCGTTGAAAACACAGCCTCCCCTAGTTTTTCGTTCGAATTTGTATGTGTGAACGAAAAAAATATGAGATTATTTCTTTTTTTCAGAAAAATTCGTATCTTTGCACTATCAACGTGGTGGCAGAGCGAATGGATAAGCAAGATATAAAAATATGGAACAGGAAGATATTACAAGCAAATGGCTTGATATAGCTAACCGGGACTTGGATGCGGCAGAATGGTTGCAACAAGGTGGACGTTGGTTGTATGTAGCATTCGAATGCCATCAGGCTTTGGAAAAATACATAAAAGCTTATTGGTGTGGAACTCGCGATGACACTCCACCATATTTGCACGACCACTGGCGACTACTCGATGGGTGCGGACTGATAGAGAAATTGAATGATGACCAAAAGCGGTTCATTGAGTATATGAAACCCATGTATATTGCCGCAAGGTATCCAGAACACAAACAGCGAGTCGCTGCGACTTTAAACGAAGATAATTGCAAAGACATAGTAAATCAAACAAAACAATTCAGACAATGGTTACACCAAGAATTCTTAGCCGCGACGAAGCTCTCCAGCTTGTCCGACACTATAAACGAAGAATAGCACCACGTTTTAATAACCAGGTAAAGGTTATGATGTATGGTTCATACGCCAAGGGGTGTCCCAACATGTGGAGCGACATTGACGTAGCAGTCATTGTTCCTAAGATTGACAATGACAAATGGCTCGAACAGTCAGCAGATTTAGTTCACGAGAGTCATCAAATGAACAGTCTTATTGAACCTGTTCTAATGGAAGATAATGAAAACTCTATCCTTTATTTTGATGTCATGCGCACAGGTGTCACTGTCTAACAACATAAGAAAGCAAAAAACAATTCAAATAAAAAGTTAACTTGAGAAAAAAGAGCAAGCTACTGCTCTTAATGCTCCTCTCAATCTTTGTGGGAGGAAAAAGGCTCTCGCGTGAGAGCCTTTTTTTATATGTTCTCTTGTTACTATGTCTAAACCAATGCAGACATAATAACATAAGAACAAGAGAATCAAAGTCACTATTTATATTTATTACTGTTACTATGTAACACTTATTGTTCTGAAAATGTTAAAAATACATCATTTTTTCCTGCAAAATCAAGAATAATTCACTTTTTTTATCGTTTATCATTTTTTTTCATTATTTTTGCGCGATAAATACCTATTTAATAGCTTAATCATATATAGTTCGTGTAACAACTCAAATCATATAAAAATAATTTAAATGCTTATGAAACATTTTTTTTACAAAAAGAAGAGTAGATGGCTACTCTTAGCAATCCTCGCAATGATGGTGGGGGCAAGTCCAACGTGGGCGGATGAACTGACTGTCTATGATGGTACGGCAACAAATGAATACCTTCCTATTCATGGCTATTATGCAGACACCCAGGGTACCGCTTCAGAATTTATTATTCCTGCAAACAACCTCACTGATCTTCAAAGTAAGGTGATAGAGCAACTGACATTCTATATTTCATCACAAGCCAGCAAGAAGTTTGGTGCTACTTTCAATGTCTATTTAGAAGAAGTTGCAGGCGACAACTACGATGACAGTTCTGCAAGCCAGCTTACAAGCAGTAAGACATTAGTCTATACCGGTACCCTTGATGCAGATGGTACTCCTTTGGTTATTCCTTTCGATACAGACTACACCTCTAATGGTGGTAACCTGCTCATTGCTACCGAGGTTACGCCCAAAGGCGCCTCTGCACCC
>JAEEGG010002345.1_pt1 | contig 49033 bp, 35 predicted proteins | sample 9134161 | NCBI WGS metagenome assembly JAEEGG01 (sample SAMN16246543, study PRJNA631951) | gut metagenome | biome: gut microbiome; feature: rumen; material: CR-attached | host: Bos | place: Iran: Karaj | collected 2018-10
CCTGCCTTTGGTAAAATCCATAGGAGTTCCGGCCACCGGAGCGATTTCGCCGGTAGGGATCAGCTGGTCGTCGGTCGGCAGATACCTGCTGCAGTTGAGTTTCAGCACGTGGTTGAGGATGCCGCCTTGCTTGTTGCCGGCACCGCGGAGGTCGAAATAGACGTGGTTGGTGAGGTTCACTACTGTCTTGGCATCGGTGGTGGCGACGAAGTCGAGGGTAAGGCAACTGGCATCGTCCCAGGTGTAGGTGGCCTGAACCTTGAGGTTGCCGGGATAGCCGGCGTCACCGTCAGGACTGAAAAGTGACATCACTACTGTATTGCCCTTCTGCTCTGCATCCCACACGCGGTTGGCATAGCTTTCTTCCTTGATGCCACCGTGCAGGTGCTCGGTGCCGCAGTTGATTGACAGGGTGTATTGCTTGCCGTCGAGGGTAAAGTGGCCCTTCGCGATACGGTTGGAATACCTTCCGGGAGTCTTGCCCATAAAGGGACCGTCGTCATAGTAGTCTTCGTCCTTTGCATAGGCCAGAACGACGTTGTCGATGCGGCCGCCACGGTCAGGAACGTTGATTGCTAGGATGCTGGCTCCGAAGTTGCTGAGTACGACGCTCTCGCCCTTGCTGTTGGTGAGAGTGAAATGTTTGATTTCTGCCATAGTTATTTGATTTTTCTCAGATTCCACTTCTTGGCACCGTCGCTGATGACCACGTTGATCACGCGCGGATCCTTGCCGAATTTCTTGATGTAGGCTTTCTTCACATCCTCGATGTAGCCCTTGTATGCACCGGACTTCACGATGCTTATCACGCAGCCGCCGAAGCCGCCGCCCATCATACGTGCACCGATGACGCCTTCGTTCTTGCGTGCGATGTCGACGATGAAGTCGAGCTCCTCGCAGCTCACGCCGTAGTCCTTGCTGAGGCCGTCGTGGGTAGCGAACATCTTGGCACCGAATGCCTTCAGGTCGCCCTTCTCAAGGTCGCGGCAGCCGTCGAGCAAGCGCTTGTCCTCGTACACTACATAAGAGCATCTCTTGAATACCATCGGGTCCAGTTTGTCCTTGTAGCTCTCGAGCATCTTGGGAGTCACGTCGCGGAGCAGCTCGACACCGGGATGGTCCTTTGCAATCCTTGCAACGCCCTCTTCGCACTGTGCACGGCGAACGTTGTATTCAGACGAGGCGAGGGTATGTTTCACCATAGTGTCGATGAGGACAACCCTGTAGCCGCGGGGATTGAACGGGAATCTCTTGTATTTGAGGCTGCGGCAATCCAGACGGATCACGTGGCCGTCCTTGCCGAACAGAGATGCGAACTGGTCCATGATTCCGCAACGCACGCCGACATAGTTATGCTCAGTCATCTGGCCGATCTTGGCGAGGTCTTCGCGCTTGAAGCCGAGCTTGAACTGGTCGTTGATGGCATAGCCGAACACTGACTCGAGGGCTGCAGATGAAGACATACCTGCTCCGAGGGGAACGTCACCTCCGAACACGCAGTCGAAGCCGCCGGGAGCAGCGCCGCGCTTCTTCATTTCTGCCACTACTCCGTAGATGTAGCAGGCCCACTGCTCTTCGGGTTTCGGGCCGTTGATGTCGATCGCCAGAGAGGCGTTGAAGTCCATTGAATATACGTTGATGGTGTCGGTGCCGTTCTTGCAGATGGCTACTGACATTGCTTTGTCAATGGCTGCGGGAAGGACGAAGCCGCCGTTGTAATCTGTGTGTTCTCCGATGAGGTTGATGCGGCCCGGCGAGGTATACAGGCTGCATTTCTTGTGTCCGAACTGCTTTTCAAAGCATCTGAGGACTGATTTGTGATTCAGCATTTGTTTTTAATTATTTAGAGGTTTGTTTATTGCGAGTCGTATCTTGTAAAATTACATCAAAACAAGTACATTTGCAATAACAAATCCGCGGAAGTAGCTCAGTCGGTAGAGCGTCGGCTTCCCAAGCCGAAGGTCGCGGGTTCGAAACCCGTTTTCCGCTCAAATGACGAACGACAGTCCTCGTGGCTGTCGTTTGGCATTTAAGGAAGATATGGTTTCAACTGCGACCTTCAGCCCCTTCGGGGCAGGCTGCGGCAGCAGCCGGGGGTATCAGACTGCGCGGGCACACTCGCGGCGAGCCGCGAGTTCGAAACCCGTTTTCCGCTCCACCCCCACACTCCGCCACGGCGCTGATGCGCCCTGTTAATCGTGCAATAATGTACAAGGTCTGCAAAAATGCGACATACCTTGCCCGTGAACTTTTAGCAACCACTTAATACTTAGAGATATATGATTTTTAGGTGGGCAAGGTGTGCACAGTTTTAGCCCACCTTGCCCGCCGGAAGCACTTTTCGTCAAAGTGTGGAATGATAATGTTGCCTTGAGAGCGTAGGCAGCCGGTTGTCCTTCCACAGTGCCCGTTCTAAGGCCAGTGTGGAAGGGGCACAGGCCATGCAAGTATCTGCAGAAGGGTTCAACCTGACACACTTTGGCGGAAATAAGCAAAGAAGAAACCCAGTCGGCGACAAGCCGCCCGAACAGACTGACTTGCCGGCGACACTACCGCCCTCGGTAGTAAAGAGGGAGGGGCCTGTTGGATACGAGTTATCGCGCAGCGATGACGAAGTAGGCAACGGGAGGGTCGGAGAGAGCGCTAGCGAACGGAGGTCGCCGCAAGTCAGGTCTGTGACACGGCGGCAAAATGGAGCAGGGGAATAGGCCCTAGAGAGGTGTCTGGAGGGGATTGACCTGCTCCACTGGCTTATTTTGGGCAGTGGAGCAGACGCACCTGCCCCAGAATGCTCTCCAAGGCCGATTGCCCTGCTCCATTTTTCCCTGACACGAGCGTGTTGCCTGCGAGGACTTGCTTTCCTGCGAAAAAGGCGCGGCCGCTGTCCCTGCGCCATCTAGTACAGCCGATCCGAAAATGTGACGCTCTCTGTGACGGACAATGATTATCTTTGCGCCAAAGAGTATTGCTATGGCACAGGAAATAGAGCGTAAGTTTCTGGTCAAGGGGGATTTCCTCGGGGAAGTCTACGAATCGCACCACATCGTACAAGGCTATCTGAACTCCGCGAAGGGACGGACAGTGCGCATACGGATAAAGGAGGACAAGGCATACATCACTGTCAAGGGGCCTTCTGAAGACGGCGGACTCTCCCGCTTCGAGTGGGAGAAAGAAATCCCGGCCGAAGACGCAAAGAAACTGCTCGGACTCGCCGAGCCGACACCCATCGGGAAGACACGCCACCTTGTCCGCAGCTCGGGCAGCCATCCCTGGGAAATCGACGTCTTCGAGGGAGCCAACGCCGGCCTTGTCATAGCAGAAATCGAACTCGACGCAGCAGACGAGCCCATCAGCAAACCCGCCTGGCTGGGCGAAGAAGTTACAGGCGACAGGCGCTACTACAACTCCTGGCTTTCAAATCATCCTTTTACGACTTGGTAAACTTGGGCCATTCGCCCACTTCCATATCCTTGAGCTTGCCGTCTTCGATGCGGAAGCGCAGGGCGGTGCGGACCACGTGGAAACCCTCGACGCCACAGGCACCCGGATTGAGGACCATCATATCGTAGTGCTTGTCATAGACCACTTTCAGGATGTGCGAATGTCCGCAGACGAAGATCTGGGGCCTGACCATCTCGATCAGACGCTGGGCGCGCAAGTCGTAATGACCGGGATAGCCGCCGATGTGAGTCATCAGCACACCCATACCGTCCTGCTCGAAACATTCCACGCCTGAATGGAAACTGCGCACGTCATAGCCGTCGCAGTTGCCGCACACCCCCACCAGAGGTTTGAAAGCAGCTATTTCCTGAGCCACCGCACCGGTGCCGAAATCGCCGGCGTGCCACACCACGTCCACAGGCTCCAGGAATTTGCGGAGCTTGTCATCGAAGTAACCGTGGGTGTCTGATATGAGACCTATATATGCCATCTTAATAATTATTCTATGACTGTCATATGCCTGCGCCAGTGGAAGTAGCCATAGATGCTGGCAGCGAGGTAGACGACGAACATAAAGGCAGGCGCGTACATTCCCTGCAGGGCGAACATCGTTATCTGCAGCACATCGGCAACCATCCACAGCAGCCACTGCTCGATGTGAGAATTCGTCAGCCAGTATGTGCCGATGAAACTCAGCGTCATAGTCACCGCATCCAGGTTCGGCTGAGGATCGTCCAGCGCCCTGAGCACGAAGAAAAGCGCAGAAGCGCCGGCCAGGAACACTAGAGCGGAAACCAGCAGGGTGCGCGAAGGCATCCGGCGCACCACGATGTCGTGGTTTGCCGCATCCGGCGTCTCTTCGGACAGTTTCGCCTTGTCCCTTGTCAGGCGGTATATGCCCAGGAACGAAATGAGTACATAATAGATATTGAGAGTCATCGACCCCCACAGATGCTGATGGATGCCTATGGCTACATAGGCCGAAGCACAGAAGATGTTGAAGTACCACATCGACACCCTCTGCTGCACTTCCTTGACCACATACAGGATGCCCAGGACCATCGCTGCGAACTCAATCCAGTCCCAGATATCAGAAAAGGCAAGGAACTCCATAGGAAACTAACGGACGATGATGCGCTCACCCACCCTCAGGGTCTTGCTTGCCGAAATATTGTTCAGCTTGCAGATCGCAGAGACGGTAGTGCCGTACCTCCTTGCCAGGGCACTGAGCGTATCGCCGGAACGGATGGTGTGCACGATACGGTCAGAAGCAGCCTTGGACTCGGATTCGGTCTGGCCATAGTGGGAATATATGCTGAAATAATGTTTCTTGAGAGTGAACAGCGAATCCCTCAGCGCACCGGTCTCGAAATCGATCAGACGTTCAGGATCGAAGGCCTGTCCTTTGTACCTGGCTTCGAAGTGGAGGTGGGGCCCGGTGCTGCGGCCCGTGCTGCCGCCGAGACCGATCACGTCGCCGGCCTTGACAGTCTCATTGGGCTGGCAGAGAGTCTTGGACAGGTGGCCGTAATAGGTTTCGAGGCCATTGGAATGCCTGATAACCACAAGGTTGCCATAGCCGCCCGTCTGCCTGGTCGTGCCGACATAACGCACCACTCCGTCGAAAGCCGCACAGATGGTATCACCCACCGACAACGGAATGTCGGTCCCTTTGTGGGGGCTGCCGCGGCGCACCTTGTAACCGCTGTACACCGACCCGACGATGGGCGAATGATAGTTATATACCGAATCTGCCAGAAGAAGGTCTATCTCCTCAGGAATCGAGCTCGCAGGATAATCATTGTAGGCGTGAAGCTCCGAGTTGGTCCAGTAATCATCATAGAGGCTGGCCGTATCGATCTTGGGATGTCCTATGTCGAAATAAGCCCAGGTCTGGTCGTCGAAAAGGATGATCTTGGTGTATTTGTCCCGGGTGTCCAGGGTGTCGAAAGCAGCTTTTGTTGCAGGCAGGCTGTCGATGGTGGCTTGCGGACTTTGTGCCAGACAAGCTAAGGATGAAAGGATGGCAAATAGCGCTATATAGGCTGTTTTCATAAAAAATTCAAAATTCGGGCGTCTAAGTTAGGCATAAAAAAGTCTAATTTCTTACTTTTACGAATTTAAATTCAGCTTATGCGCAAAGCCTTCCTGTCCCTGTTGCTTTTCATCCAGGCATTTATTATGTCCGGACAGACGCACGTGGCGTATGAAAATATGGTAGGGACCGAGGAGCTGTACCAGACGCTGGACTACCTCGCCAGCGAGCTTGCTGAAGGCAGGGCGACAGGCACGCCCGGCAAACTGAGCGCAGAGCAGTTCATCAAGGAGCGCTTCCGCAAATACGGACTCAAGCCCTTTGAGTGGAACTACACCCAGTCGTTCCCCTATGACGATTCCATAATGGTGCGGAATGTCATCGGTGTCGTCCCGGCCAACCGGATGAGCGATGAATACATAGTCATCGGAGCCCACTACGACCATCTCGGCAGGCTTGGCGGCCAGATTTACAGCGGCGCCGACGACAACGCCTCAGGCGTCACGGCCCTGCTGAACCTGGCGCAGCTTTTCGGCAAGATGAGGGCCGACGGGGCTGGCCCGGGCAAGAACCTGATCTTCATCGCGTATGACGGCAAGGAGCTCGATATGGCCGGAAGTGAGTATTTCGTCAGGCACCTGCCCTTCCCTGCCGACAAGATTGTTTGCGCAATCAATATTGATATGCTCGGCACCACCCTGGCCCCCGTCCACCGCAACCGCCCGGACTACCTGATCGTCCTCGGGGAAGACACCCTGCCAAAGGAAATGCAGGGAATAATCCGCCGCAGCAACGCCAATGCCCGCTTCGGCATGGATATTGACTACTCGTTCTACGGCAGTGAGAATTTCACGGGAATGGTATACCGCACGGGCGACCAGTACTCTTTCAGGTCAAAGAAGATTCCGTCCCTGCTCTTCACCTCCGCATTCCACGACCACACATACAAACCTACCGACAAGATTGACATCATAGATTTCGGGATGCTTCGCAAGCGGACCGCCCTGATCTTTGATGTGATTTATAAATATTCGAACCTGTAATGTCTTTGAAAAGGCACATATTGACGACAGTCCTCTGCCTTGCGGCTTGCTTCCAGGCCGCCGCACAGTACAACCCCGACCACTTCTATATGCGTGGCCGCAGGGCGCTTGCCGACGGCAAATATGCCGATGCCATAGCAAGCTTCAACGTGCTTTCAAGGCTGGACACTGCCGATTACGAAGCCTTCTTCTTCCGCGGAGTGGCCAAGTACGACCTCGGAGACTACACCGGAGCCGAGAAGGACTTCGACCTGACGCTGCAGAAAAACCCGATATACACTCTCGGCTATCACTACCGCGCCATCGCCCGCAGCCAGAGCGGGAAATATGACGAAGCGCTGGCAGACCTTGCCACCGCCGTCGGCCTGCGGCCCGGCTACACGGGGCTTTATTTCAGCCGCGGCGTAGTATACTTTATGTCGCAGCAGTTCGAAAAGGCGGTGGAGGACTTCGACCGCTACATCCGCAACGAGCCGGAAGACGGCGCCGCATACCTCAACCGGGGCGCAAGCTACCTCTTCCTCGGCGATACCACCAAAGCCCTGGACAATTACAACCAGGCCATCAAGCTTGACCGCTACGACGCGGAGGTATACGTCCGCCGCGCCCGCATATATGCACTGCGCGACCAGTACGAAGATGCTATAAAGGACCTTGACACCGCCATCTCTCTCGACAGCACCAACACCCTGGCATACTTCAACCGGGGTCTTATGAAATATGACAACAAGGATATCCGCGGAGCGCTGGAAGATCTGGACAAAGTGCTGAGGGACGACCCGGGCAATGCCCTCACGCTCTACAACAGAGCTCTGATATATTCACAGATAGGAGACTTCGAGAAGGCGCTGGACGACTATGACCGCGTCATCAACATCAACTCCGAAAACGTGCTCGCATATTTCAACAGAGCCTCGGTATTCCTTGAGATGCGGCGCTATGAAAACGCGATATCCGATTATACCAAGGCCATCGAACTCTATCCCGACTTCGCGAAGGCATATATGAACAGGGCTTACGCCCGCAATATGCTCGGACAGTGGGCTGCATCCGAAAGAGACTACGAGACTGCCCGGGCGAAAATCAGGGAATACCAGCAGAGCACGTCCACCAAGGAGGGCTACGAAGCCTTCGCCGACACGACACAGAGCTACAGCCACCTCATCGACTTCGACGCCGACTTCGCCAAGAAGAATTTCGACAACGAGCTGCTGCAGTACAGAGATGTCGACATAGGACTCAAGCCCCTCTACAAATTCGCGCTGGCCGGCAAGACTGTCATCAGCGACCTGAACACCCTCTCTCACAAACTCCAGTATGAAAAACTGGACGCCTTCTACAAGGAGGTGCCTCTCGACCTGGCCCTGACTACCGACAAGGAGAGCCCGGGAGACGACCTGTCGTCCAAACTGGCAGCGGTGAACCACGAAGTGCTGACCGGAAAGACTGCCGGCAACCTTCTCGCAAAGGCCATACTCGAGACGGGACAGAGCCAGTTCAACACTGCTATGGCCTGCTACAACGAAGCCCTGACCAAGGAGCCCGACAACGAGTTCCTCTATCTGAACAGAGGTGTGCTTCAGGCCGATATGACCGACTTCATATCATCGATGGACAACAACATCCGGGTGCTCTCGCTCGACAATTCAGCGACAGCCAGGGTGACGGTTTCTGACAACTCAGCCTCCCGGACCTACGATTATTCCGCAGCGATAAGCGACTTTATGAAAGCCGCGGAGGTCGCCCCCGACTTCCCCTACACATACTACAACCTCGGCAACCTGTTCTGCCTGAGCGAGGATATGCTGACGGCCATCAGCCAGTACACGAAGGCTCTCGACCTCTACCCTTACATTCCCGAAGCCTATTACAACCGCGGCCTCGTGCTGATATTCCTCAAGGACAAGGAAAAGGGCTGCCTCGATATGAGCAAGGCGGGAGAACTGGGCATAGCCGACGCCTACAGCGTCATCAAAAAATACTGTACGGAGCAGCAACAATAGGCTCCTGACAGTTTTTTTATTAAATTTGTACGAAACTGTACTGGTATGTGGCAGCGTTTTCAAACCTTACTTCTGCTCATCTGCGCCGGACTCCTGATTGCGATGTTCAGCGCTGATATGTGCTATGTGATGGTGCCCGCCGAAGGCAGCGCCTCCGGAGAGCTGACCCGCTACGCAATAAAGTTCGTGAACCGCTCCCAGTTCATCATCTTCACCTTCGTGACGCTGGCCCTCAGCGTAATAGCCATCTTCTACTACAAGGCCAGGATATTGCAGATAAGGATCTGCATCATAAACATCCTGCTGCTTGTGGCCTATCAGATTTGGATACTGGTGAGCTTCTTCCAGCTCAAGAGCGTATATACCTTCACGGTAGCCACCCTCTTCCCCTTCGCCTGCATTGTGCTGCTCCTGCTGGCCATCCGCTATATATGGCGCGACGAGTCGGAAGTGATAGCCTACCACATAATCCGCAAGAACAAAAAGAACGGCAAGATCAAAAAATATCAGAAAGAAACCGGAAATGAGAAGAATAGCTGAATCTGAATTGATAATCAACGGCGACGGATCCGTTTTCCATCTTCACATCCTGCCTGAAGACCTCGCTGACACCGTGATCCTGGTCGGAGACCAGAACCGCGTTCCCGCCGTGGCGAAATATTTCGACGAGGGCAGCGTGGTCTGCGACAAATCCTCAAGGGAATTCCACACCATCACAGGCAAATACCACGGCAAAGACATATCCGTAATGTCCACCGGCATAGGCACTGACAACATCGACATAGTGATGAACGAACTGGACGCCCTGGTCAACGTGGATTTCACTACCAGGCAGCAGAAGCCTCAGCGCAAGTCCCTCAACATCCTGCGCATCGGCACCTGCGGCTGCGTACGCCCTGACATCCCGCTCGGAGGCTTCGTCCTTTCGGAGGTCGGCATAGGCATCGACGGCCTGCTCAACTGGTATGAAGGCGGCGAAAAAGCCAGCGACAGCGATATGGAGAAGGCCTTTATGGAGCATATGGGCTGGGCACCCCGTCTCGCCACCCCCTACTGCGTGTGGTCAAGCAAGGAAATCCTCGACAGGTTCGACGGCTGCGCCAGAGGCATCACGATGTCCGCCCCGGGATTCTACGGTCCTCAGGGCCGCTCCATCCGGATGGGCCTCACCATTCCCGACTTTATTCCGAAACTCGAACAGTTCGAATTCAGAGGCGTCAGGATGACAAACATAGAAATGGAGAACTCCGCCATTGTGGGCATAGCCAATCTGCTGGGGCACCACGCAGCCACCATCTGCTGTGCTATCGCCAACCGCTTCCGCCTCGAAAGCATCCCGGACTACAAGCCATACATCGAAAAACTCATCGTTTACGCACTTGATTCCCTGACTGCATAATGACAGACGCCAAAGACCTCGAATACCTGGTAGACCTGTTCGACGACCCCGACAGCCAGGTTGCCTCCGCGCTGGACAAGAGAATCCGGCAGGGCGGCCCTGAACTGCTCGACGCGCTGCGCAATATGGCCATCGACACCAAGGACGAGGTCCGCAGGGACATCATCAACCGCAAATTCATATACTACAGCGCAGCGTCGGTGCTGGAGCAGCTTGAGCAGTATGCCGCCCTTGCCAAACGGGAAGAGGCGACCCTGCTGGAAGGCGCTTATCTCATCAGCGCACTGATTACTCCAGGTTACAAGAGGGCTGCCTTCTATGACGACCTCATACCGCTGATCGGCGAGATAATGAGCGAGACATCCGAAGACAAGACGGCCGTCGAGAACGCCCGGATACTGAACCATATATTCTACAACAGATACCACTTCACCACGACGGATCCCTTCTCTTTCTCCGAGGACAATTCCCTTTTCATCAATGTCATCGAGAAGCGCCGCGGCAACCCCGTCGCGATATCCGTCCTCTATTTCGCGGTAGCCCACGCCGCCGGCCTGCCGGTGTTCCCGCTCTGCTTCAAGGGCGGCTTCGTCCCGGTCTACGTAGAAGACGGCAAGGTGCTTTTCTACCTCAACGTATTCCACAAAGGTGAAATCTTCCTTCAGGACAATCTTTCAGCGATGATGGCTTCGCAGGGCCTGAATCTCGACCCCTCTTCGATGGTGATAAAGAAGGACGCCACCATCCTCACGATGTATATGGAACTTGTCGCTTTCTTTTTCGACCAGAAAGGCAACAAGGATATGGTGGAACTGCTCTCCAAAGCAATGGGCTATTTCGGCAACCAGAGATATATGGTCATCGACGAAGACGACGAATGACGTCAGTCCTGCAGGGCCCTGCCGGTGGGGAATTCAGGATGTGCGGCAAGGTCTTCGGGCGTCCCTTCGAAAATCAGTTCTCCACCCTCGTCTCCCGCATCCGGGCCTAGCTCTATTATCCAGTCTGCAGCCTTGATGACATCCATATTGTGCTCCACTACGATTATCGAGTGGCCACGGGCAATGAGGGCGTCGAACGACTTCAGCAGCTTCTCTATGTCATAGAAGTGGAGGCCGGTCGTGGGCTCGTCGAAGATGAAGAGGATGCGTTCCTTGGAAGAAGCGTCCTTGGCGAGGAAGGATGCCAGCTTGATGCGCTGGCTCTCGCCGCCGCTCAGCGTGCTGCTGCTCTGCCCGAGCTTCAGGTATGCAAGGCCTACGTCCACAAGCGGCTGGAGTTTCTCGGCGATCCTCTTTGCAGAAGGGTCCTCCTGGGAGGCGAAGAACTCAACAGCCTCGCTGACGCTCATATTCAGGACATCGTCGATGTTCCTGCCCTGATAGCGCACTTCGAGGATCTCGGGCATAAAACGGTGTCCGCCGCAGCTCTCGCACACCATCGTGACATCGGCCATAAACTGCATCTGGATGCGGATCACACCCTCACCCTGGCAGTCCGGGCAGCGGCCGCCGTCGATGTTGAAGGAGAAGTGCGAATGGCCGAATCCGTTCATCTTGGCATAAGGCTGCTCCGAGAACAACTTGCGGATGTCGTCGTACACTTTGAGATAGGTCACAGGGTTGGACCGGGTGCTCTTGCCTATGGGATTCTGGTCGACATACTCTATCGAGGTGATCTTGTTCAGGTCACCCTTCAGTTCACGGTACGCGCCGGGCCGCTCGCCTATCTGATTGATGTGACGGTATACGGCCGGATAGAGGATATCCCCCACCAGAGTAGACTTGCCGCTGCCGCTGACTCCTGTGACGACGGTCAGGCAGCCCAGCGGAAACCTTACGGATATGTTCTTGAGGTTGTTCTCGGCCGCACCGCAGACTTCGATGGAATACTTCCACGGCCTTTTCGCAGCCGGCAGATATCTCTGTCTGCGTCCCTGGAGGTAATCTATCGTTATCGAATCCCCGTTGTAGACCCCGCTGCCGTCAGGCAGGCCTTGATAAACGATCTGGCCTCCATACACTCCTGCATAAGGACCTACGTCGACCAGCATATCGGCAGCCTTTATTATCTGCTCGTCGTGCTCCACCACGATCACGGTGTTGCCCAGGTCGCGGAGCCGCTTGAGCACGCCGATGAGTTTCTCGGTATCGCGGGAATGCAGGCCGATGGAAGGCTCGTCGAGGATGTATAGCGAGCCGACAAGGTTGTTGCCAAGGGAGCTGACAAGGTTGATGCGCTGGCTCTCGCCGCCGCTCAGGGTATTGGACGGCCGGGACATAGTCAGATAGCCGAGCCCGACATCCATCATATAGCCCACCCTCATCTTCAGCTCCTTCAGCGGCACTGCCACCTTGGCCATTTCGTAGTCGGTGAGCAGGCTGTCGAGCGAGTCGAGGTACTTCTGCAGATCCTTGATCTGCATATCCATCACCTCTGCGATGTTCTTGCCGCCGACGCGGACATAGAGGGCTTCCTTGCGCAGACGGGACCCTCCGCAGGCACGGCACACCGTCTTGCCGGTGTAGCGGCTCAGCATATATTTGTACTGTATCTTGTAGCGGTTCTTGCGCACCCAGTCGAAGAAGGTGTTGATGCCGTCGAAATATTCGTTGCCGTTCCACAGCAGGTCCTTCTGCTCGCGGGTGAGGTCTTTATAGGGCTTGTGGATGGGGAAGTCGAAACGATATGCGTTCTCCACCAGCCGGTCCTGGCAATAGCCCATTACTTCGCCCCTCCAGCAGGCTATCGCGCCTTCATAGACGCTGAGCGTCGGATTGGGGACGACGAGGGACTCGTCTATGCCGAGGATCTTGCCGTAACCGCCGCAGACAGGGCAGGCGCCCAAAGGGCTGTTGTAGCTGAAGAAATTCTCGGTAGGCTCCTCGAAGATGATGCCGTCGGCCTCGAAGATGTTGGAGAAACTGAGCAACTTGCCTGCCGGCCCCGCGTAGATGTAGCCCTTGCCTTTGGCGAAGGCTGTCTGGGCGGAATCCAGCACGCGGGAGCGGAAATCATCGTCGTCCGCCACCGTCACCCGGTCGATGAGCAGGGCCTTGTCGCGAAGGTCAGTGACCTGCCCGCCGGCGAGCAGCTCGTCTATCTTGAAGAAAGCGCCGCTGCGCATATCGACGAGTCTCGAGAAGCCCTCTTCTTTGAGAGAAAGCAGGAATTCGACGGTCTTTGCGCTCTCGCAGTCTATCATCGCGGCAATCAGGGCCACCGAGCCTTCTTCCAGCGTCAGCAGATAGTCCAGAACGCTCTTGGCCGTGTCGCAGACCACTTCCCTTCCGCTTACCGGGGAATAGGTGCGGCCGGCATTGACGAACAGCAGCCTCAGGTAATCATAGACTTCGGTGGTGGTGGCTATCGTACTGCGGGGATTGGTAGTATTCACCTTCTGCTCCACGGCTATTGCCGGCGGGATGCCGGTGATATAGTCGACTGCAGGCTTGGTCATCCTGCCCAGGAACTGGCGCGCGAATGACGAAAGGCTCTCCGCGAAGCGCCTGTGCCCTTCCGCATAGATGGTGTCGAAGGCTATCGAGGACTTGCCGGAGCCGGAGATGCCTGTAATGACGATGAACTTGCCCCTCGGAAGCGACAGATCGAAGTTCTTGAGGTTGTTGGCCCTTGCGCCCTTGATGAATATGTTTCCCTGCTCTTCCATCTATATCCTTGTCACTTGTCTGGCGTCCTTGAGCTTCTTCAGGGAAGCGATGATCTTGTCGAGTTCAAGGTTGCCCGGCACGAAGATGGTCGCCGTGACCTCTTTCTCTCCGTTGCGTGCGTCCTTCACATAGAAAGCGCGGATCGAAGCCTTGAACATACTGATGGTCGATATCACCTCGTTCACCGCCGAGTCCGACTCGACTGTCACGCGGACAGTGGTCTGGAAGCTGTTTGTGCTTGCATCTTCCTTCCAGCGTACCTTCTGCACACGGTGAGGATACAGGGTCAGCAGCCTGGATGCGTTTGGACACGACATACGGTGGATCTTGATGCCGTCATTGACGGTCACGAAGCCGAAGACTTCGTCTCCGAAGACAGGGTTGCAGCAGCGGGCCATCTTGTAGTCCACGTTCTTGAGCGACTTGTTGCCGCCGATGACGAGGTAGTCGGACGAGTCCGTCTTGCGCAGGGCGTGGGTCACGTGGCTCTCGACGGTCTCCTGCACCCGGGAAGCCTTGTCGAGGAGATATGCCTTGATATCCGCCACGTCAACGTCGCCCGAGCCGAGGGCCGAGAACAGTTCGTTCGCCGTGCGGAACTTGTATTTCTTGACCAGATATGTCAGGTCGTCGTCGGGCAGCTCCAGCTTCCAGTTCTTGAGCCTGCGCTCCAGCAGCTGCTTGCCCTCGCGGGCCATCTTGTTCTCTTCTTCCTTGAGCCGCTGCTTGATTTTTGCCCTGGCCTTCGAGGTGACCACGAAGTCCAGCCAGCCGGCGTTAGGTTTCTGGTTCTTGTTGGTCAGGATCTCCACCACGTCGCCGGTCTTTAGCTTCTCCTTGATGGAAACCATCTTGCTGCCGATCTTGGCGCCGGAGCATTTCAATCCGATGTTGGAATGTATGTCGAAGGCAAAGTCGAGCACGGTCGCCCCGGCCCTGAGCTGGCGCAGCTCGCCGTTGGGCGTGAAGACGAACACGTCCTGGTTGAGGACTGAGTCTATCTGCTCGTAGTTGTCCTGCGAGTTGCCGCTGATAAGGCCGTGGACCATATCCAGCCAGTGCTGCAGGCTCTCCTCCTTCTTGACGCCTTTGTATGACCAGTGGGCTGCACTGCCGAGTTCGGCCTCGTAGTCCATCCTTTCGGTGCGGATCTGAACCTCGAGGAACTGGCCGCGGGAATTCTTGACTGTGATCTGGAGGGACTGGTAGCCGTTGGGCTTGGGCACGGTTATCCAGTCACGCAGGCGGCTGGTGTCCGGCTCGTACTCTTCAGTCACGAGGGAATAGACCTCCCAGCAGAGATCTTTCTCTTTCTCGAGGGGAGCATCTATTATGAACCTTATGGCAAAGACGTCATAGACTTTGCTGAAAGGGATGTCCTGGGCCTGCATCTTGCGCCAGATGGAGTAGGCGCTCTTGGTGCGGGCCTTCAGGGTGTATTTGATGCCTTTGCTACGGAGTTTGTCTTCGAGGGGCCTGACGAATTCCTTGACCAGCGCCTCACGCTCCTTCTCCCCCGCCTTGAGCTGGTTGGAGATGGCGCGGTACTGCGCCGGGTCGGCGTATTTCAGCCAGAGGTCCTCCAGCTCGCTCTTCACGTTGTAGACACCTGTCTGATGGGCCAGTGGCACATACAGCAGGATTGTCTCGGCGTTCTTGCGGGCCTGGTCGGACTTGGGCAGGATGCCCAGGTTGCGCATTATCTCCAGACGGTCGGCAAGCTTGATGAGAAAGACCTTCGGATCGCTGGAATATGAGGCTATGAGCTTGCGGTAGCGGTCGGCTTCGAGGCGGGTGTCCTTGGGCTTTATCTCGGATATCTTGTTAAGGCTTACCGCCATATCTATGACAACCTTGTCGAAGGAGCCTTTCACCGTATCGAGAATTGCATTGTCCTGACGGGTAGCCTCGTGCAGGAATACTGCCGCTGCCGCATCAGCGCCGAGTCCCAGCTCGCGGGCGACTATTTCCGCCACTGCCAGGGGATGCTCTATGAACGGATGATTGTTGCTGCGCGCCTTGCCTTCAAGGCAAGTGCAGGCGAGATCATACGCCCGGCGTATCATCGCTGCGTCACTTTCGCTGTAGAAAGCGCATATCCTGTCTATGGCGTCCTGCGTCATTTTTCCAACAACAATTTAAGGGCGTTCATCTCGTCACGGGCCTGGGCTGCAGCGAGGAAATCCAGCTGGGCCGCAGCATCTTCCATCCTCTTTTTGGCCGCTGCCACGGCTTCTTTGAGCTGGGAGGCGTCCATCTTGCCGATGACGGGATCTTCCTCCAAATATCTTGCCTGTTTGTGCAGATCATCCTCCCTCTGGTAAATATCCGTGCGGACAAGCGCGTTATAGGCCTTGATGCCGACCTGATGGGGTGTGATGCCGTGCTCTTCGTTGTAGCGCTGCTGCTTGGCACGGCGACGGTTTGTCTCGTCGATGGTGCGCTGCATCGACTCGGTGACCGTATCTGCATACATTATCACCTTGCCGTTGATGTTCCTTGCGGCGCGGCCGGCAGTCTGAGTCAGCGAACGTTCGCTGCGCAGGAAGCCTTCCTTGTCGGCATCCAGGATTGCCACCAGCGACACGGTAGGAAGGTCAAGACCTTCGCGGAGCAGGTTTACACCCACCAGCACGTCGAAGCGGCCTGCCTTGAAATCTTCTATGATCTCCACCCTCTCCAGCGTATCCACATCGGAATGGATATAGCGGCTGCGCACATCCATCTTGGTGAGGTACTTCTCCAGTTCTTCGGCCATACGCTTGGTAAGCGTGGTGACCAGCACCCTTTCGTCGTTCTCGCTGCGGATCTCGATTTCTTCGAGCAGGTCGTCGATCTGGTTCTTGGTGGGGCGCACCTCGATCGGAGGGTCGAGCAGACCGGTGGGACGGACTACCTGCTCCACCACGAGACCCTCGCACTTCTGAAGCTCATAGTCACCGGGAGTTGCGCTGACATAGAGTTTCTGGCCGAGGATGTTCTCGAATTCGTCGAATTTGAGGGGACGGTTGTCGGCGGCAGCCGGCAGCCGGAAGCCGTATTCTATCAGAGTAGACTTGCGCGCCCGGTCTCCGCCGTACATTGCGCGCACCTGCGGTATCGTCACGTGGCTTTCGTCGATGAATGTCACGAAATCATCGGGGAAGTAGTCAATCAGGCAGAACGGCCTCTGACCTGGCTTGCGGCCGTCGAAATAGCGGGAATAGTTCTCGATTCCCGGGCAGTAGCCGATCTCCTTTATCATCTCGATGTCATATTCAACCCTCTGTTTGAGCCTTTTGGCTTCGAGATGACGGCCGATGTCGTTGAAATACGACACCTGCTCCATCATATCGTCCTGTATCTGATTTATGGCCTGACGGGTACGCTCCTTCGTCGTGACGAAGTTGTTGGCCGGATATATCGTGATTTCATTAAGATATTCTACAGTCGCTCCGCTGATGGGGTCTATGAGTTCCACCGACTCTATCTCGTCGCCGAAGAACACCACCCGGCAGGCCAGGTCGCCGTAAGCCAGGTAGATATCCACGCTGTCACCCTTCACGCGGAAGGTGCCGCGCTTGAATTCTGTCTCATTGCGGCTGTAAAGGGCGTCCACAAGGCCATACAGGAACTTGTTGCGGCTGATCTTCTGCCCGCGCGCCACCACGACGGTACTGTCGTGGAAGTCGTCGGGGTTGCCGATGCCGTAGAGGCAGGATACAGACGAAATCACCACCACGTCCCGGCGTCCCGACAGCAGCGCCGAAGCCGCCCTGAGACGGAGCTTGTCTATCTCTTCGTTGATGCTGAGGTCCTTCTCGATGTAGGTGTCGGTGGTAGGTATGTAAGCCTCCGGCTGATAATAGTCGTAATAGCTTACGAAATATTCGACGGCATTCTCCGGAAAGAACGACTTGAACTCGCCGTAGAGCTGGGCCGCGAGGGTCTTGTTATGGCTGAGTATGAGGGCCGGCCTCTGAAGCCGCTCTATCACGTTGGCCATAGTGAAGGTCTTGCCGGAGCCCGTCACTCCGAGCAATGTCGCACAATCGACCCCTGAGCGGAATGCACTGCAAATCTGCTCGATAGCCTCAGGCTGGTCACCTGTGGGCTTGTAGGGTGATTGTATCTTGAACTGCATCTGGGTTATTCACCCGCAGCCTTCAGTCTTTCTGCATTCTCAGCAATCTGCAGCTGGTCTATCAGCTCCTGGATATCTCCATCCATGAATACAGGAAGATTGTACATAGTGTAGCCTATGCGATGGTCTGTCACGCGGGACTGGGGATAGTTGTATGTTCTGATCTTGGCGGAGCGGTCTCCTGTAGAGACCATTGTCTTGCGGGTAGATGATATCTCGTTGAGATATTTCTCGTATTCGAGATTGTAGAGGCGGGTACGCAGCTCGGCCATTGCCTTGTCGAGGTTCTTCAGCTGGGAACGCTCGTCCTGGCACTGGACTACGATGCCGGTGGGGATATGGGTCAGGCGGATGGCGGAGTATGTGGTGTTCACACCCTGGCCGCCGGGACCTGAAGAGCAGAAGGTATCCTTGCGGATATCGCTCATATTGAGTTCTATGTCGAATTCGTCAGCCTCGGGCAGCACCACCACTGAAGCGGCAGAGGTATGCACGCGGCCCTGGGTCTCGGTCTGAGGCACGCGCTGCACGCGGTGCACGCCGCTCTCGTATTTCATAGTGCCGTAGACCTTGTCGCCGGAAATCTTGGCCACAATCTCCTTGAAGCCACCCATCGCGCCTTCGGACTGGCTGTTGACCTCCAGTTTCCAACCCTTCTTCTCGCAGAATTTGCTGTACATACGGAACAGGTCGCCGGCGAAGATAGCAGCCTCGTCGCCTCCGGTACCGCCGCGGATCTCGATGATGGCATCCTTGGAATCCTGCGGGTCTGCAGGGATGAGCAGCACCTTGATCTGTTCTTCCATCTCGGGCAGTCTGGGCTCGATGTCGTTCACCTCCTCGCGGGCCATTTCCCTGAGTTCGTCATCTTTCTCGTTCATCAGGATGTCCTTGGCGGCCTGCAGGTCGTTCACGAGCTTGGAGTACTGCTTGCCTGCGGCTACGATAGGTTCGAGCTCTTTGTATTCCTTGTTGAGCTGTACGAATTTCTTCATATCAGCTATCACTTCGGGGCTTGAAATCTGCTGCTCCAAAGAATTGTATTTGGCCTCAAGGTCGGCCAGTTTCGTCAGTAAAGTGTTTTCTGCCATTTAATCGGGATTAGCGCGCGAAGTTACTAATTTTCCCCGTAAATCCCTAATCCCGTCCTATAATATGGGCGATGGCTGCCTGTGCGCAGACGCAGCCGAACACGGCCGGAAGATAGGAAATGGTGCCGACCTGGGATTTCTTGTTGGTTTCGCCAGTAGTTTCGACTATCGCATCGTTGTCGGGCAGCTCTTCGGAATAGACCACGGGAAAGCCCTTTTCGATGCCCATCTTGCGGAGTTTCTTGCGGACTATGAAGGCCAGAGGGCAGTTGCGGGACTTGCTGAGGTCGGCCAGACGGACTTTTGTGGCGTCATATTTGGCACCTGAGCCCATCGAAGTCACGTGGGGAATGCCGGCATCCACGCAGTATTTGATAAGCGACAGCTTCGGAGACAGGGTGTCGATGGCGTCTACCAGATAGTCAAGACGGTACGGCCCGAGCAGCGACGCCACATTGTCGGATGTCAGATAATCGTCGATCAGGGTCAGATCCAGCGCCGGGTTGATGTCCCGCAGTCTGGCGGCCATCGCCTCGACCTTCTTGCGGCCGATGTTGCTGTCGAGGGCGAGCAGCTGGCGGTTCTTGTTGCTCTGCGCCACACTGTCGCTGTCGAGCAGCAACATACTCCCGACTCCGGCGCGGGCCAGCATCTCTGCGGCATAAGCCCCCACCCCTCCGAGACCTATCACGGCCACGGTGGAGCCGGCAAGCTTGCCGAGCTTGTCTTCTCCCATCAGAAGGAGGGTACGTTCCTGCCAGGGGAAACTCATCTTATGCCTTTTGCCTTAGCTTCGTTCCAGAGTTCGTCCATCTCGCCCAAGGTCATATCCTTGAGCTTTTTGCCCTGCTTGGCAGCCTCGGCCTCGACGTAGTTGAAGCGGGCCCTGAACTTCTTGCAGGTCATCTCAAGCGCTGTGTCGGGATTGAGGTCATAGAGCCGGGAAGCGTTCACCATCGAGAAAAGCAGGTCTCCGAGCTCATTCTGGGCCTTGTCGCGGTCTCCGCCTTCACTGTCCATAAACATCAGTTCGCTGCGGAACTCGGCAATCTCTTCAGTGACCTTGTCCCACACGTCCTCCTTTTCTTCCCAGTCGAAGCCCACGGCGCGCGCCTTGTCCTGCATACGGTAGGCTTTCAGCAGCGGCGGAAGGGTCTCCGGAACACCGCCGAGGACAGTCTTGTTGCCGTCCTTCTCGGTCTGCTTGAGCTGCTCCCAGTTTTTGACCACCTGGCCGGCAGTCTCGGCAGCCACGTCCCCGTAAACGTGGGGATGGCGATAAATGAGTTTGTCGCAAAGCTTGTTGCACACGTCGGCAATGTCGAACTCTCCGGTCTCGGAACCTATCTTGGCGTAGAAGACCACGTGCAGGAGGACGTCGCCGAGCTCCTTGCACATATTCTTTGTGTCGCCGCGGAGTATCGTATCGCTCAGTTCATAGACTTCTTCTATAGTGTTCGGGCGCAGGCTTTCATTGGTCTGTTTACGGTCCCAGGGGCATTTTTCCCTCAAATCGTCCATTACGTCGAGAAGGCGGTTGAAGGACTTCAGTTGTTCTTCGCGGCTATTCATAATCAGTATGTTTATTTGCGGCAAAGTTATCAATTATATTTCATATCTTTGTTTGTTCCATTTGGCATATTATCAACAACAATCAATACATGAAAAATATCAAATTCATTAGCGCCGATGAAGCTGTGAAGGTTGTCAAGAGTGGCGACCACATCCACTTCAGCAGCGTAGCCAGCGCACCCCAGGTGCTCATCCAGGCTCTTTGCCGCCGCGGCGATGCGGGAGAACTCAAGAACGTCTTCATCCACCACCTCCACACAGAGGGCCCCGCTCCCTATACGGATGCGAAATATGAAGGCATCTTCTTCCATCAGGCCTTCTTCGTCGGAGGCAATGTCCGCAAGAACGTCCAAGCAGGTTATGCCGATTACATTCCCATCTTCCTCAGCGAGACCCAGAAGCTCTACAGGGCTGGTGTGCTGCCCTGCGATGTAGCTATGATCCAGGTCTGCCCCCCTGACAAGCACGGTTTCGTATCTCTCGGCACATCCGTAGACGCCACCCTTGCAGCCATCGAGTGCGCAAAGACTGTCATCGCAGTCATCAACAAGCACGTTCCGCGCAGCTGGGGCGAGGCCATCATCCCGCTCGACAAGATCGACCTCTTCGTGGAGGACAACACTCCGCTGGAGCCGGCCACCTTCACTGCTCCTAACGAGACCGAGACCAAGATCGGTATCAACTGCGCCAACCTCATCGAGGACGGTGCCTGCCTGCAGATGGGTATCGGTGCCATTCCGAACGCTGTCCTCGCACAGCTGGGCAACCACAAGAACCTCGGTATCCACACTGAGATGTTCGCCGACGGCGTGCTTCCTCTCGTGGAGAAAGGCGTCATCAACGGTGCGGCCAAGAAGATAGACAAAGGCAAGATGGTATCAACCTTCCTTATGGGTTCACAGGAAGTCTATGACTTCATCGACGACAACCCTATGGTGGCAATGATGGACGTAGGTTACACCAACGATCCTTACATCATCGCCAAGAACCCGAAGGTGACAGCCATCAACTCTGCCCTCCAGGTGGACATCACCGGCCAGGTTTGCGCTGACAGCCTCGGCACCAAGTTCTACAGCGGCGTCGGCGGCCAGATCGACTTCACCTACGGCGCAAGCCTCAGCGAAGGCGGCAAGGCCATCATCGCTATGCCTTCAGTAACAAACAAGGGCATCAGCAAAATCGCTCCCGTCCTCACCACCGGAGCCGGTGTCGTAACGACCCGCAACCATATGCACTGGCTGGTAACTGAGTTCGGAGCCGTTGACCTCTATGGAAAGAGCCTCCAGGAGCGCGCGAAAGCCATCATCAGCATCGCACACCCCGACCACCGCGAGGAGCTTGACCGCGCCGCCTTCGAGCGCTTCGGTCCCCACTACCACTTCGTTCCCGCTGAGTAATCAGCGCCTGAGCGCAATAAAAAAGGAGCCCGAGGGCTCCTTTTTTTATTTGACTGTCACTGCGTTGCCTATTGTGAATCCGTAGCTGCCCGAGACGACTTCATAGCAGGCGGCACGCCGGCCGTTGCGGGTGGTGAAGCCTTTGAAGACAGCGCCCTCGCAGCCCGTGGCAGTAGTGACTGACTCGCTTACTGGCAGGTATACCGTTGCCGACGTGTTGGCCGGAACAGTGCAGTTGTAGGACGTCATCTTTCCCTTTTCAGCCTTCCACGCACTGCGGATGGTTCCGTAGTTGGACTCATAGCTGCCTTCCAGCGAAGTGTAGACTCCGGCAGCATTGGGCTGGAGGACGAAATGCTGATAGCCTGCCTCGCCGCGGCCGTGGTCCGAAGTTATGCCAAGCTGGTATTCATACATCCACTGGCCCACTGCGCCAAGGGCGAAATGGTTGAACGAGTTCATAGAGTTGGATGAAGGGTCGGAGAATGCGTTGTCGTAGGAGTTCCAGCGCTCCCATACGGAGGTCGCGCCTTCGGTCACGGGATAGAGCCACGATGCGAAGTCGGTGCAGGTAATCATCTTGAAAGCCTCTTCGACATAACCTCCGCGGGTAAGCGCCGGCAGAATGTTGGGAGTGCCGGAAAAGCCGGTCGTGATGGTCCAGGGCTTGTATGAGCTGACAGAAGTGCCGCCGGGATTCATATTCTGCGACGACGGCCCGGTGAGGGTCCGCTCCGCCTCCACTTCCGCGGGAGTCGGGCCGCTGGCGTTCGGATCCGCTGCGAGAGCGGCCAGCCAAGCCTCCGCCCTGGCCTTGTTCTCTTCTGAGAAACAGTTGAAATTCAGAGGGGTTGCATACGAAGCCTGCGAGTGGACGGTGTGTCCGTTCAGGCCGCGGGTCTTGCCGGTGACGGGATTGACATAGGCGCGGTTCCAGTCTGCCTTGGCCTTGTCGTGCCTGTCCCGGAGAATGGCGGCATAGTCGTCACGGCCTATCGCTTCGGCCATCACAGCCGTCACTTCCATCATATAGATGTATATGGCGTTATTCACAAGGTCGGAAGGAGTGCGGTTGTCGAGGGCCAGCCAGTCTGCAAGTCCGGCAGCTTTCGAAGAAAGATAGGGATACTCGTCGCTGGTCTTGTAGAATGCCATTCCGTTGAGCCAGTCCATCATAGTTTCGATGTTCTCGCGTATGATCTGTTTGTCTCCGTACTGGATGTACATCTGCCAGGGCACCTGGCAGACAGCGGCGCTCCAGGTAGTTCCTGTGGCGAAGCTCGGGTCGTCGGTGCGGTTGTATGTGGGTACGGTCGATCCGATGCCGCCGGGCACCTCGCGATCGTTGCCTACGCCCTGGTCAGCCCTGAGGGCCACCATCCACTGGCGGTAGAAGTTCTGGGTGTTGGCATTGTAGATGCCGGTGCGGGTGTAGGCCTGTGCATCGCCGGTCCAGCCCATACGCTCGTTGCGCTGCGGGCAGTCGGTCGGTATGGTGAAGAAATTGCCCAGCTGGCTGCGCTGGATGTTCTTGAAAAGCTGGTTTACAAGCGTGCCTGTCTTGCCGTCGGAAGTTGTGGCAAAATATCTTCCCGTCGGAATCTCTGACGACGAAAGCACGAGACCTTTAACATTCTCAAGGGGCAGCAGACCTGCGTGGGAAGGAAGGGTCACCTGGACATACTGGTAGCCTCGATAGGTCGCAGACGGCTGGATTGTAACCTGCGACGAGCCGTCGGCGATGTATACATCGAGGTCCATAGCAGCCCTGTTGGTCTCGAACAGGATATGTCCGGCCACATCACGGCCCTTCTTGCCGAAACGGGCCACATACTCTTTCTTGTCGCCCTTGAGACCGGGATAAACCTGCTCACCGTAAGCCAGGGTTATCTTGTCACCTGCCTTGAGCCAGCCTTCGGGGATAGTGATCGACGGGACACCCACCATATTCACTCCCATATTGTAGATGTAGGTATGGCCGTCGGCACTGTGGACGGGCATCACCTCGGCGGCAGTGAGGACTTCGCGAAGACGCACCACCTCATCGTAGCGGGCTACGATGTCGAAGTCGATCCAGTCCCTTTTCTCAATTTGCTCGGCATCAAGCCAGGCGCTGTCGTCGAAGCCTGCGAGAGTCCAGCCTTTCACGACCTTGGAAGCGTCGTACCGCTCTCCCTGGAAGAAACTGCCGTTGCGCACCGGACCGTCCTTGAAAGCTTTCCAGCTGTCCGGATTTGAAACGAAGACATCCTTGGTGCCGTCCTCGTACGTCACTACAAGACGCGACAGCAGGGCTTCGTAGTCTCCGAAGAAATTGTAGTTGCTTATCGTAAACGTCATATAGCCGGTGTACCAGCCGGAAGCCAGCTCGGCACCCATAGCATTGCGGCCGCCCTTGAGAAGGTCCGTCACGTCGTAAGTCTGGTAGGTTATGGTCTCGCGATACTGGCTGTCCCCGGGAGCGAACCAGTCCTCTCCCACCCTGCTGCCATTGAGGTAGAGAGTGTAGACACCCATCGCAGACGCATACAGTCTGGCCTGCTTCACAGGCTTGTCGGCAAGAATGAACTCAGTGCGCAGCATAGTTTCTGCCCCGTAGCTGGGATCAGCCCAGAAGCGCAGTTCACGCGGGCCCTCGTTCGCCAAGGTTATGTCCCCGCCTCGCACGGTAACGCCCGGTTTTCCTTCAAAAATGCCGTAGCCGGGGCCGTGGGCTGAGTCGAAAACGACTCTGTCCTCACTCTGGCCGGCATTCAGTATCCGGTAGTCCGTATAGACGACCTCAGAACCAGGAGCAGCTGCGAAACCCACAGAATTAAGGTTGGGGAAAGAAGGATAGTTGCCTCCGCTTCCCAGCTTGCCGATAGTGAAGTTGGACGCCGCACTGCGTGCACCGCCCGTCATTCCGACGGAGAAACCGCCGCCACCGCCACCGCCGAAACCGCGGGCACGGGGCGGAGTGCTGATGATGTCCTTTCCGTCAAGCACGAAGTTGATATTGCTCGCCTCGACCGTGATTTTCAGATGATGGGAAGCAGTCTTTGCTTTGGCTGCGAACACTTCATCCAGATTGCACTGGGGATATGTAGTCTTGTTGATGGTGACAAACGGCACGTCAGAGCGATCTTCCTTGTAGTATCCTACCCTGAAGATACGTAATTCCTGCTTGGCGAAGTCGACGTCGACCTTGATGTAGTTCTCGGCCGACTGGACTCCGAAGTCGTTCAGAAAACTGTTTTTCAAACGGATATCATCGGCACCGAGTATGAATGAGGCCACGTCCCCTTTGACCAGCCTGAAATCTGATTCAATCTGGAAAATTGCCTGGGACGCAGCATCCAGCTTGAGCTGCTTCACACCGACCCAGTCGGCTCCGCCCCACGCGCTGATACGGGGATTCATAATGCCGGTTTCAAAGCGGGTCGAAGCCTCCCACCGGCTGCCGTCATTATCCCAGACGGTAAGCATCACGCCATAGCCCTTTTCAGCCTGCAGAGCGACGCCCTGATAGGGTATGTCTACCGACTGCGAACTTTCCACCTTGCCGGTATTCCAAAGTTCGCTGCCGTCGACCTCGCGAATCACCGAAATCTGATACGCAGTCTGCTTCTGTCCTCTGGCATCCGATTCCATCCGCCAGCTGAAGACGGGATGCCTGTCTTCGACTGAAAGAGGCCGGTCGCTGTGCTGGACCCTGAAATCTTTGATTGATGTGGCAGCCACTGCCGTCTGACAGAATATGGCCAGCAGCGCTATGCCGAATGATATCCGTTTCATTTGTTCTATTGTTTCAAGATAATCTGCTTGCCGAGCACGAGTTTGTCGCCCGAGTCGTCGACAGTCCAGTACTGAGGCTTGCGGGGACCGTTGCCTTCAGAATGATGGACGACATAGCGGAGCTCGCCGTCGAAGGTGCGGAAGAGCATACCGTGGCCTGAGTTGTTGGCCAGGAAAGGTTCCGGCTCCTGAATCCAGGGACCTGCGATGGTTCCGGACTCAGAGTAGCATACGACCTGCAGGTAGCGCTCCTTGCCCCAGGTAGACCAGAGCATTCCGAGCTTGCCTGTCTGTGTGCGGAACATCTGCGGACCGTCGGTCACCCAGCCGGGCATCTTGAGGCCGAAGGTGGCTTCACCAAGGCTGTTCATCTCGCCGCAAGGAGGGCACTCTGAAGCGCGGAACATAGTGACAGGCCATTCTGAGATGGTCTTTGTCAGGTCGGGTGACAGTTCGATGTAGTCCATCGTTCCGTCGATCAGCTGTGTCCATTCGTGTACGAAGATCATATATATGTGGCCGTCCTCTTCGTAAAGCGTGCCGTCGATGCAATCCCACTCATAGGGCTGATAGTCGTAGCCGGGAGTGACTGAGAAAGGAACGAACGGGCCTTCGGGACTCTCCGAACGGAGAAGATAGGTCTGGTTGTGAGGCACGTTGTAGCGGCGCGGGATGGCCTGGATGATTTCGCTGTGGTCGCTCCAGGTGCCGGCGTAATAGTAGTAGTTGCCGATCTTGTGGATTTCCGCTGCTGCGGCGAAACCGGCTTTCTCGCACCAGGTTCCGGACAGGTCGATCACGTTGTAGGGGCCTTCCCACATCACGAGGTCCTTGCTGCGGTACTGGCGTCCGCCCGAACTGGTCAGGTAATATGTCTTGGTCGCCTCGTCAGCGAGGATATAAGGGTCGCTCATCGACAGGTCGTTGAAGTGTACGGTGCGGATGCGGTTCTGCTCCTCGCGCATACGGCGCATACGCTCGGCCATTCCGGTGGTGTCGCGGTTTGCGGGGGCAGTCATTCCGCCGCCGAAATTGCGCTGGCCGGGGTCGGCGCGGGGCGCCTGCTCGACAGGCTGAATCTCTTTCTTAACCGGGGTGCAGTCAACGGGTTTCTCCTTGCAGGAGATGGCAATGACAGCGCAGAACAATGTCATTGCGGCAATTCTAAGAAGCTTCATAGTTGATTGGTTTAAGATTATTCAAATTTATACAATAGTTTCTTGACAATGTCCTGCATCGCCCCGTAGTTTGCCTCCATACTTCTCAGCAGGGCCATCTGGGAACGGGTACGCACGAGGTTATGCCCTGCATACCTGACCTTGTAGTAGGTGTCGCCGTCGATGTAGTCCATCAGGAAACGCAGGACCTGCTCATAGGTTATGTACAGCGGAGCGAAGGCCAGCCATTCCTTTTCGGAAGCAGCCAGGCTGCCGCTCCTCTCGGACAGATAGCCATCCATATATGCTTCGTACATATCCAGCCTGAGGGTCACCTTCCCGAAGTCCGGATCGTCTTCGACGGTGGCGTTGGCGTAGGAACGTATGGCGTCTCCCACGTCGTTCAGGGAGGTGCTGCTCATCACGGTGTCGAGGTCGATGGCGCAGAGCACTTCGCCGCTGTTCCTGTCGAAAAGGATGTTGCTGAGTTTGGTGTCGTTGTGCGTCACGCGCCGCGGCAGCACTCCGTCCTCCACCAATTTCCAGAAGGCGAGCATCCGGGCTCGCCTTTCCTCCACGAAGGCTATCTCTTCGGCCACAGAGGAAGTCCTTCCGGCCTTGTCGGCTCCCAGGCTGCCGTCCCATTGGGTGAAACGCCAGCGGATGTTATGGAAGCCTTTTATGACTTCTGCCAGCGGTCTGTCGAAATCGGCCAGCAGCGCCTGGAACCGTCCGATGCCGATGCCTCCCTGCCGTGCCATTTCAGCAGATGAAACCACGTCGTATGTCACGGTATCTTCAATGAACAGGCAGACCGCCCAGTATTCCCCTTCGTCATCCTGATGATAAAGCTTGCCGTCGGCAGCCGGGATTACTGTCAGTGTCTCCCTCAGCGGGTCCGCCACTTTCTTCTTGATGTGCGCGGTCACGGCGGCGATGTTGTCCATCATCGCCGGCACGTCAGGAAACACGGCCTTGTTCTTGCGCTGCAGGATGTAACGGCGAGGGCCGTCAGTAGTCACGACAAATGTGTCATTGATGAAGCCCTCCCCTAGAGGCCTGACCTCGACAGGGTTGCCGTCCAGCTCGAAACGGCCTGCTATTTCTGTCAGGTCTGCCATTTTATTCCTCAGCAAAAGCGTATGCAAAACCGTCAATCCTGTCCCAGGCTCCGCGGGTGAAGTCCGGCACTTCGACCGGCCGGCCGCCGTGCTTCATAGAAATAGCCGACAGCTCGCTCACGCAGCACCATTCGGCAAGGTCATAGACATCCATATCCAGCGGAAGGGCGTTGCGCAGGCAATAGATGAGCCGGTAGTCCATTATGAAGTCCATACCGCCGTGGCCTCCGACTTCCTTTGCAAGGGCCTCCAGCTCTGGAGTCAGTATGGGGCTGCGGTGCTGCTCCATAAATTCATCAAGTTTATCGCCGGTCAGCACGGTCTCTCCTTTCAGGTGCGCATAGTCCACTGCTTCGCCGGCCAGGGCCTCTTTCCTGAAACAGAGCTGCTGGACCGGATATTTACCCGCATATCCTTCCGTTCCCACTACCTGATACATACGGCTGTAAGGACGGGGATTCATCACATCGTGCTCGATAAGGACCGTCTTGCCTTTTTCAGTGCGGATGACGGTGGTCGAGACATCTCCGTTGGCAAAGTCGTCGGGATTCTCACCGCCACGTGCCGCCACGTGCCTGGGACCGTTGAAGGCTTTGGTATCCATCGCCACCAGAGTCTTGAGCCTGTCGCCGCGGTGGATGTTGAGCACCTGGCATACAGGGCCGAAGCCGTGTGTAGGGTACGCATCTCCCCTGTGTTCCTTGTTGAAGGTCAGGCGCCAGCTGTTCCAGTATTCATCCCAAAAGGGATCGAGATTGTGGCAGTACGCTCCTTCGGCGTGGACCACCTCTCCGAATAGGCCTTCGCGGGCCATCTGGAGGGTGGACAGCTCGAAGAAATCGTAGCAGCAGTTCTCCAGGATCATACAGTGCAGCCGGGTCTTCTCCGCCATATCCACAAGGGCCCAGCAGTCTTTCAGCGAATAGGCCGACGGCACTTCTATGGCAGCGTGCTTGCCGTGCTCCATAGCATAGAGAGCAACCGGCACGTGATGTTCCCAGTCAGTGCAGATATACACCAGGTCAACATTCGGATCTTCGCAGAGTTTCTTGTAGGCCTGAAGGTCGCCTGCATATTCGGCAGCGGCCGGAAAACCGCGTTCCGCAAGGTCTTTCTGGGAAGCCTTGACACGGTCAGGCTCCACATCGCAGATGGCAGTGATCTTCACTCCGGGAACGTAGGTATAACGCACCACGGCATCGCTGCCCCTCATCCCCAGCCCCACGAAACCCACGCGCACCGTATCCATCGCAGGGACGGTCAGGCCTAGGACATCGGTCTGCCCCTTGGCCCTGTGCGGCACTGAAGTGACTATAACCCCGTCTGAATTGATCTTGTAGCCGTCGTCAGTGTGGCTGTATGAACAGCTTACGACAAGAGATAACAATATCATCCAAGTGACAAAAGACGCTTTGCTCATTGCGGTATATGCTAACAATCATTCAAATTTAGCACAATAATCACTAAATTGCGCTGTCAATAATCTCATACTGCAATGAAAACAATCGGCAATATCCTGTGGTTTCTGCTCGGAGGTTTCCTGGTAGCGATGATATACTATCTCGTGGGATTCCTGCTGTGCCTTACCTTCATAGGAATTCCTTTCGGCGTTCAGTTATTCAAGTTCGGGACATACGCCCTGTGGCCCTTCGGTCACGAGATTGTGGACAAGCCAGGAGAGCCCGGCTGCGTTTCGACTGCAATGAACATTATCTGGATTCTGTGCGGATGGTGGGAGATTGCTGTCATCCACCTGACTTTCGGCGTCATCCTGTGCATCACAATCGTAGGCATACCTTTCGGCCTGCAGCATTTCAAGATGATACTGCCCACCCTGCTGCCTTTCGGCAAGACAGTACAATAAATCTTTCTTACAATGCAATACAGAAAAGACAGAAACGGCGTGCCGCTTTCGGCACTTGGCTTCGGATGTATGCGCTTTTCGCGGTCCGGTGCTTCGATAGACATCGAGAAGGCCGAAAAACTCATCCTCAAGGCTTACGAGGCAGGCGTGAACTACTATGACACCGCCTACATCTACCCGGGCAGTGAAGTTGCGTTGGGAGAGATACTGCAGAAAAACGGTCTCAGGGAGAAAGTCTTCATCGCCACCAAGCTGCCCCAGTTCCTGGTGCACCGTGCAGCCGCCATCGACAAGTACTTCGACGAGCAGCTCAAGCGGCTGAGGACTGACTACATCGACTATTACCTGATGCATATGGTCACCGACTTCGCCCAGTGGGAGGCTCTGAAGGCCTTCGGCATCAAAGAATGGATCGCCTCTAAAAAACAGTCAGGAGCCATCCGCAACATAGGATTCTCGTTCCACGGCAACACCGAGCAGTTCAAGAAGATCCTTGACGACTATGACTGGGATTTCTGCCAGATACAGTACAACTATATGGACGAGCTGACCCAGGCCGGCGTCGAAGGCCTTAAAGCCGCTGCCGCCAAGGGAATGCACGTCGTCATTATGGAGCCCCTGCGCGGCGGCAAACTGGTGAACACCCTGCCCCCGGGTGCAAAGAAAGCCATCGAGAGCAATCCGAGAGGCTGGACTCCCGCACAATGGGGCCTTCGCTGGCTCTATAACCAGCCCGAAGTGACTGTAGTCCTGTCCGGGATGAATTCTGAAGAAATGGTCGAGGAGAACATACGCACCGCGTGTGAAGCTGCCGTCGGCGCTTTCACCAAGGAAGATTTCGCACTCATAGATGATATCCGCAGGGAAATCCGCAAGACCGAGAAAGTCAACTGCACCGGCTGCCGCTATTGTATGCCCTGCCCGCAGGGAGTCGACATCCCGGGAGCCTTCAGCTGCTATAATGCGATGTACTCGGAGTCAAAGCATTCCGGCCGCTGGCAGTATGTCCAGACAGTTTCAATGAGAGAGAAACCTGCATTTGCATCCCAGTGCATAGAATGCGGCAAATGCGAGAAACGCTGCCCCCAGGGCATCAAGATCAGGGAGAAGCTCAAGGAAGCGGACAGCGCGCTGAGGCCTTTCCCCTACCGCATAGGAGTCGCCGTCGCGCGCAAATATATGTTCCGCAAAAAGAAGAAGTAAGCAGCTATTTATTGCGCTTGGCTGCGCGGGCGGCTTTCTTTTCAGCCTTGCGTTCTTGGGTCATACGTTTTTCCTGCTCCACGGCGTCCTTCGTACGGAAGATTATGACGCCGTTCTGCCCCTGCATACCGTAGATAGAAGTTGTTCCATCCTTGATTACCTCAACTGAGTAGATATCCTCAGGCTGGAGATAGGTCACGTTGTCTGTGATGATGCCGTCCACAACGAAAAGCGGCTGGGTCTGGCCGCTGTTGGTACCTATGCCACGGATATATATCTGCGGCATCACACCGTTTCCGCCACCGGGGGCTACATATACGCCGGGTTCGCTGCGAAGCAGGTCGAAGACTGTGTTGTAAACCGTCTTGCCGGTCTTGACCTTTTCTTGTGCAGACAAAGAGCCTCCGAGCATCAGGATGGCGGCAAATATCATCAGGATTCTTTTCATTGCGCTAAAAATTTTCCCAAATGTAGACAAATTATTACTATTACCAATCGGTTCCGTCAGGAAGGGCCTTTTTTGTCCATCCGGCAGGGACTATATTCTCCCAATTGGTGCTTGTCTTGATGGCAGGATTAAGCCAGATTTCTCCCTCTGCGGATATTCCCTGAGTCCATTTGGTGTTGTTGTCGCTGATAAACGCACTCGCAACATAATTCTTGCCGTTCATCTTTATAAGTTTCAGCGAAGAGCAACCGTAGAACATCCTCTGGTAACAATTGTTGACAATGGTTTCGGCAGGCAGGTACGGAGCATCTACAAGGCTGGAACAGTTGAAGAACATATTGCGGTAGCACTGATCGGACAGCTTTATTGCCGGAAGAGCAGGAGCTTTTTTAAGACCGGTGCAACTGTCAAACATAGATTTATAGCACTGATTGGGGAGAGTCATCATAGGCATTATCAGTTCTGATGCATCGATAAGTCCCGTATGTCCCTTGAGGAAGTCCACGAAAGAGAATCCCGTCACAGTGCTGCCTTGCTGTTCGTAAGCATCTCCGACAAGCAGGGAAGCCAGGTTTCCACCGACTGAGAAACTACCGTTGCGGGCATCGCTGTTATAGCCATCAGCTTTGTAACAGAAAAACTTATTGGTATTCCACGTCTTGTTTGTGGACTTGAAATAGGCTTTGTGACCACGCTCGATCAAAACGTTTCCTCCGTTGCTGAGACTCTGCCATTCTCCGTCATCTATCTTATACTGCACGCCACTTTGATTTATCATAACACGGCAGTCCTCATCTTCTGCCTTGACATAGAAGTGATTTTGGGGCACTGCGGGATTCTGGAAAACCGCGTGTCCCTTGTTGAAATACTCGTTCTGGACCCAGATGGTTGTGGCGCTCTCGCTTCTGTTGGACTTGAAATAGCAGTAGAAAGTACACTTGCCTTCATTGACGGCAAGGCTTTGGTATTCATCGAGAGTCAGCGTCCTCACAAACTGGAAGGTGTTGCGCCCTGCATAATCCGGATTCTCCGAGATCGATATGCCGGACACGACAGGAAGATTGTTGCCTGCGACGTTGTTGTTCGGCGTGAGAGTCTTCGCCTCCGCTTCGATAGTGAAGGCAAGAGGGAACATCGACGTAGGAAGGCCGGAAGGGATAGTGATGCTCAGGACCTGGGGCGAGCCTGTCTGGAGAGGTATCTCGGGAGTGCAGGCGACCAACATATCCTGTTTCTTCTGGATGCTGATTTCGACCTCCCTGTAAAGAGGATACTGCTCGTAGGAATAATGGTTGCGCCCGGTGATTTTGATCTTCTGGGTCTTTGTCTCATCCAGAGCGGTCTTGGCTTTGAACCTTATGACCCTGAATCCCGGCTCCCCGCCAACTTCCTGCGCCTCAGGATAGAAGAATCCGCCGCCGTGGACCTCGTGCTCCTGGTCGTCATAAAGGACAAGGATATCTTCTTCATTATTATCCATACTTACAAGCTCCACCGTAACGGCGCCCCAGTCCTTGTTGGGAACTGCTGAATTTACGTCATCGAAGAAGCGGGCATACAGGTAGCAGTAACCATCGTCGTTGGGAAGCGGATTCGTCCTGGACATATAAGGCTCGACCACCAGACGGGAGATACCGTTGGAAATGTCGCCGAGATGTCGCATAGAGATGTCAGCCGATATATCTTCCGCTCCGGAAGAATGGGTCGCAGCCTCAGGAGTTGAAACTCCCTGGGACGAAATGCGGTTCAACTGGATGTTGTATTTGAAATTCCTGTAGATGGGATAATACTGATAGACGGATTCATAGTTCACCATTTTGGTTTCCATAAGGTCCAGGCGGTAATAATAATAGTCCGAATCCCCGAACTTTCCCCTTATTATGACGTAGGTAGGATCCATAGTGGTCGTGGGGACTCCGCGTTCGTAGATGTAGAAGCCTTGGTCAGGGTTGTTCTTGTCGTAACGGATCACCCTGACGCCGTCAGGATTCTCGAACAATGAAGCGTCGGGGACTTCGTAGTCGAATGTCACCCCGGCAGGCATATTGCCGCGATATGCAAGAGTCTCATCCAGAGTGGGGAAATCGCATTTTTCATAGCCGCTGTAGTGATAGTCAGCCGCTGCGTTGAAAGTGAATGAATCGTGGTAGTCACTCGCGTTGCTGCGGTATGGAACGACGGAGCCGCGTTTGGGATAATAAATGACCGCGTAGCTGTAAAGTTCAAACCCGTCAGCCGGATCGGTAGCGTCCGTCACCTGTATTTTGGCATAATTGCGGACAAGAGGGACGTACTTAAAACAAGCTTTGACCTCATCGTCAGGAAGATATGAGCCTCCTTCGATAACGGGCTGGTGGGTGACGGGGTCAGTCTTAGGATGGATCTGTTTGACATTGACTTTCTGCCAATAGGCCTGCTTGCCCTCGTAAGACAACAGCGAAGGCAGCACCTGATATGAATAAGAACCGGTGATCAGCTGGTTTTCATCGATATTGCCGAGGAAATGGATCGTACGTTCGGAGTCAGACAGGTCGAGCTGCACCTTGAACTTATAGACTATGACCGTTTCCGTTCCATCGGTATCCGTAATAGGATAGTCCGGAATGGAACTTATGGGAACTGTTTCGATATCGGGCTGGTCATTCGCATCCAGGACGATTTCAGCCTTGCGGATATACTTGATGCTCTGGTTGTATCCGCAGGCCACTATGTACAACTTGTCAGGGTCGAGATATGGCTCGCCTGCTATAAGTCCGTCTCCTGTTTCGATGCTCTTGGTGGAGGGTGCAAGTCTCACACCGGGAACAGAGAATGTGACAGTGACGGGTTTCCCTTCGAGAGACGCATCCATAGAGCGGCTGTCCGTTCCGATTTCGGATGTGCACGCCGCCAGAGCGAATAAAGCTATCAGATAACAGATTAATCGTTTCATCTTTCTTTGTCCCCCCAAATAAACCTGTCTCTCGGGTTATGTCTCGGATCGCCTTCCTTGCCGTCTACCTTATCCCAATACCACGAGTCGTATACACAGCGCAGAAGAGCGACGTTTTTGGTACAGTTAGTGACAGTACCTTTGTCTGCATTAACAGTCACCGCACCGTTGGCCGACCAGTAATCTGCGCTGCCGGAACCGGTAGTGAACAGATACTCGAATACTTTCTGGGCAGAAAGCTGAGCTATGAAGTTGATCTCCGCCTTCGTGGGAAGCCTCCATCGTCCAGCAGGGAAACCGTCCTCCTGATATGCCGCACATCGGTATTCTGCGTAATTCTTGGCAATGGAGCTGTACTCTGTACCACCGAGCTTCGTGCTTATCCGATAGCCGGGAGAGAGCATATTCTCGGTGCGGGTAGACTTTTCAGTGGGATAATACCACTGCAATGACCTGTAGGAGTCTCCGTACAAAGCGTCAGCTTTGTTGAATCCTGTCCTTTTACCTCCCGGATATTGTTCACCGACGCGTATGGTCTCAAGAATCTCGATATCATTCGCGTTATCTGTGGTAAATTCATAGAGATCCGGATATTTTGACGCATCGTCCAGATTGTTGACATTGTCTTCCCTGGGGTCGCCGATTACAAACGTAGAGTTCGGAGGGAGGACGGTGACGTGGATGTTCATAATGTCGGTGCCGCCTCCGGTGTACCAGACAGTCTGCCACTGATATTCCTTCTTGCTCTTGTCGGATGACAGTTGCCAGTAAGGATCCGCAGATTGCGAGGGGTTTGTTACGTTGTCCCTCCTGATATAGCGGCCTCCGTTGACATAGACATATCCCCAGGGCTTGTCCAGCCAGGGAGCGGTGCCGTCAGCATAACCATAGGGATTTTTGCCGCCCTTCTTGATAATCTTGTCATCGGAGTTGCGCAGGGCATCGATATAGATGGCCGGATATTGGGTGATGGTGATATGCCTCAGATATTGGCTGTAGGTATGGGATTGAGGCTCATCGGCCAGATCGGAATGGACGATGTCAAACTCGATGGTGTACGGAGAATAGTCGAACCCCTCATCCGGATCCAGATAGTCGTTCTGCAATGCGTGGTTAAGCCTTATCGTAGTAGACGTGTTTGTAAGCCAGTTGGAAGGATCGTACGCTTCATTGCCCTGCGGCTGGTTCCCGTAATCGAGATAACGGCTTCCGTCAGCGGCTTCACGGATCCAGGCGTGATATTTCGTATTGTAATCGCCTACCCGTTCACCTTCGGTCGTGGTTATGACGCCGTAGTACGGTCGTGTGGCCTTCACGCTGCCATCAACAATTACGACATTATGGCTGGACATAAACGGAATGGTCAGCGTCTCCATATTGTTGATTACCCACTGCGTTTTCTCAACTGAGAGGTAGCGGGCCTTGCTGATTACGGCGTACTTGTTAATGGCGAACGACTTGTTCTGCCAGTCGAGGAGATAGCACGAAGGCTCAAGGATTGTCTTGCCCTCATCGGTCTCGGAACCGAGGATTGACACGTCCAGATAGAAGCCGTACCAGTTGTTCCTCTTGAACTCTTCGAACGGCATAAAGATTTTGTAGTAGTATTTGCGCCTGTCGTAGGCATAGCCGTTGCGAGCCTCTCTTCTCCAGTCCATTTCCAATTTGAAATATGGCTGCTCGGGCGGGAGTCCGCCAGAGAAATTGATATTGGCATAATCCCATTTGCTGCCGGACCAGTGCCTGGGATAAGTGTACATCGGCCAGGTGTTGTAGTAAACCTTGCCTGAGGATGTCTCGGTTGCAAAGAAAGGAACGCTCGAGTCATTCAGATAAGGTCTTCTGTTGTCTGCGTATGAGAAGAACTCGGGGTCGGGATCTTCAGCATCGCCGTCGGGCAGAGTGCTTCCGTCGGCGCTCAGCCGGACTGTCTTCACTCCGTCGACGAGATACAGACGCATCGTATGCAGCACGGGAGTCCATACTTCATCAGGTTCTGTCTGGCCGGGTGTGGCGGACTCCTGGTGTTTCAGAACCACTTCATCTGCCACATTGATTGCTACGGTCAGTTTCGAGGCGAAACGTTTGACCTTGATTTCACCGCTTACATTCGGTTCTGCATCATCGTCGTATGTGACTACCTGGAGGCCATCCATAAGGAACTTCGGCTGGATATAGTTGGTCTCGTTATGGACGAAATCAGTAGTAAGGCGTTTCAACGCCAGTGCACCCAGAGATTTGTCGGACATATCCATAACGAATGACTCGTCGAAATTGACCAGGGCATAAACCGTTGCCTTGAAAGCATTCTCCGAGGTGAAGATGAGATTGACGATGTCCTTCTTGACCACCATATTGAATGTAGCCTGCCCGTCCTGCGGAGATTCGTCGCCCAGTTCCCTGCGGGTATAATAGACCGGCTGAGCATCCATACCGGGATTCTCGCCGGCAAAGAAAAGGAAATCGACGGATTTTATCAGGTTCTCGTTGAAGTTCGTTTCTCCGTCCCTGTCCTCCGCTTTTGTAATGGTGGTGTCGTCGCAGCTCACTGTCAATTCCAGGCAAGTGCCGCCCAGGCGGGGGAACGGCTCGTCGGTGCACCCTGTGAACAGGAGTGCTGCCACAGCGAGAATGACAATATGGAAGAATCTTCTAATCATTTCCACCTCCATTGTTTGATGACTGCTGAGCCCAATCTTGTGAAAGGATGAAACGATAGTAGTCTATGGATTCCGAACCGAGGTCGATGTACCTTGTGCCGTCACCAATCTCCACACAGAAATGGAGGTCTACATAGTTCCCTTCCAGCACCGCATCGCTGAGGTTGGTGTTGGCAGAAATCCGGAACTCGAGCCTGCAGTGTTCAATCCTTCCGTCCGGGTTGTCGGGACTTATGTAGTTGGGATATATGGTGGCGAACGGAGGATCGACCTTGATGGCATTGGGCTCGACAGTATGGCCGTCGATCGCTCCTGGAACGGGAATCACGTGGAGCTTGGCTCCGACAGGTGTAGCTATGATTATGTCGCCGACAATGGTATTGGGCGCAGAATCTACAGTGTGCCAGAAATAGACGTCGAAGAAATCATTTTTCTGAACTTTCGCGAATGTCGCGGGTGAAGTTTCCGCCACGGTAAAGCGCCGGATTACGTTCACCGAGCCGCTTGTGAAATCTACGGGAACATTCGTCCATTCCCAGGGAAGTACCGTGACCTTCAACTGCAGGGTCTTGGTTTCATCGGCGAAGTATGCATATACAACCCACGAATGGTTGCGGGCCATTATTTCACCCGCTTCCATAGCGAAAGGCAGGATCTGGTCGGGACCGTCCGCGCTTGTACGGTAAGTTATAGTGCCTGATATCGTCTTGTCGGTCTCGCGGAGATAGATGGGGCCGACCTGTGAATCGGCGTCGATGCCGGCATCAAGACGGGCCTCGTACTGGGCAGCCGATTCAGTTTCGTGGCCGAAGCTCCTGAAACAGAACACCTCAGGATCTTCCGCACACGTCAGTTTGTTGTTGGGGATAAGAGGTGCGCCTGCATCTCCGGTGACCGATGCGGACAGCGGAGTGTACAGCTTGGGGTCTCCGATATCGAACAAGGTCCCCGGTGAAATGGTATTGGTGGTAAAAAGTTTCTCAGCCTCGGCGATCTGGCAATCTTTGCCATTGTCAGTGCCGTCGAAGGCGATGCTTATGATCTTGCACTGGTCATTCACGGGAGCTGCCGGATTGGAACCGTATGCAGGCGTCTCCTGCTGGCAGAAGACGAAGCGTATCTTAGACACGGCCCTCGTAAGCTTGAGAGTAGTTATGTTCAGGACCGGATAGCCTCCGGTGACATCTGCATTCCTGATTACTCCGGACAGGGGAAGACCGGTGGCGGGGGCTGTCAGGGCCAGCTCCTGGGTGCTGCCGCCGAAACCCGTGACGACGGCCTGGTCAAGGTCATCGCGGGAAGAGTGCGGCCCCAGGGTCGAACCGGTAGCTGATTCAGCATTGGCTACCGCATACACATCGACCTTCGGCCTCTGCGCAGGACTGCCGACGGGAGTCGTCAGGGTCGTGAACATCGCCTCCGTAAGCGGAAGTCCGAAGCGGGTGACAGTTCCGTTTTTCAATCCCGTGTCTGCAAGGTCCGAGGCGAAACTGCCGTAACTTACTATATCGCCGCCATCGGCCAGGAATACCCAGACCTGAAGTGTGCTGATTTTCTTTTCCGCTTCAGAATAACCGGCTCCTGCCTTGGTCATAACGGCGTCAGGGATGTAGAGGGAAACAGTAAGTTCAGGATCTTCGCGCTCATCTTTCGCGACACATCCAATCACCGACAGCACTGCGACAAGCGCTGTCAGCACATTGAATAAAATCCTGTTTTCTGTCCTTCTCCTGTTCATCCGTCCTCGCGGTCTATAAATAAATCTTATGCGACTTCGGCGTAATATGCGCCCAGTTCATTTCAGCAACTATGCCGATTTCAAGCTGGGGGTCGTGCAGGTCAGGAACGGTGTTATATGCATTTCTCAAGCTTTCAATCTTGACCGAGACTGTCGTTTTGCGGTCTTTGCTGAAAACAGTCAGCAAAGTCTCGTTCTGGGGCTGCGTTGCGCCTGAGTTGGGATCAAGTTCGCCCGCAAGGTAGAACTTGCACCAGGGCAGGATTTCTCCCTGCTGGCAATAAAGCGTCTTTCCGGTTCTGTTCTGGAATTCCAGCGCAAAATGCACAGTATAGTTGTCGACCGTCTGAAGGGTAAGAGTCTGAACGGAAGTACCCGTATCCCCTATCTTCAAATCCCCGACGATGTTGTCGTATATATACCGGCTCGGGTTGGATCTGGTCGTCGCCGGCATAAAGTTGTAATCCACATCTTTCTGGTCGCCGACGATGATACCCGTAAGCGGACAGCCGGTTGCTGCAAGAGCGGCTTCGCTCCCGGGTTCCTTGAAACTAATCTCAAGCATACCTACGCCATACTGGAACGCATCCTCGATAGCAACTGAGCGTGTCGAAGCGATGACGGCTGCGCCATCCTGATAGAAATCAAGGATCTCGCTCCACTGATTGTCCGGCACATACTTGTATCTGACACTCTCGTCGTCAGAAGTCCGGATGGGGCTGTTGGCATAATACCACAGGCTCGGCGGATAACAGTAGTCCGCAGGATTGACCAGCGCTATGTTGACTCCGTTGATGAGGCGTATGAACTCAGCGCCGTTCCACCAGAATCCCAAAGCTCCTTCGGGAATGCCGTATGAAACGGGGAAATTGTCACCAGCTTCGCCCAGCACAGTCGAAAAGGAATTGATAGCCGTATTGACACGGATCTTGTCGGCTATTGTCGCGGGGTCTTCACCACTGACGTTCAGAAGAGCCGTCTGGATCTCGGAGCGTATCCTGTTGAAGACCGGATACGAACAGGCCAGAATCTGATTCTCGCGCTTGATTATGTCAAGAATACTGAGGATATGCTCATTTTTCGACTGGAGGATCGCAGCGACGATGTTGTTCAACGCAGCCAGGATATTGTCGGCTTTCGTCGTTATTTCAGATAATTCGCCGGACTGGGAGCCTTCGAGCACAGGCACGAGATTGAAGAAGATATCACTTGCCTGGGCGGGATTTGCAAGCCCTTCAGGCGTCAGTCTTCCGTTGAAATGCATTCCGTACTTGGTGGAGACGTCACCATCGTTGGATGCATTGCCGTACGCAAGCACGTGATTCATATTCTTGGGTATGAGCGATGCTTCGAAAAGGTGGGAATTGTTGTTGTACATCAGGTCGGTACTGCCGATGCGGGGTTCGAGCAGGACCACATTGCTGCTGCCGAGTCTGTAATCATCAAGGCTCACAGGGGATCCGTCCGTGCTGAAAGGCACTATGAATATCTGGTCTATGCCGCGGAAGACGCCGTCTGACTGAGTGACTGTCGTCGACATCTTCGTCTTCGGGGCGTCGTCGGCATCCTCTACAGACATAGCCAGAGTAATCGCCGGACTGCTGTCCTGTAGATTCCTGACATCATCCACCGCGCAGCCCGAGGCTGCCGGAAGCGCTACTGTAAATACGAGAGCAATCCTTAATATTGACCACCGCATAGACATAACATACAAAGGTACAAAAAATAATCGTTATGGTATAATTCGTAAAACAACCTTTTGACCTGGGCAAGTTTGTCATTTTGGATTTATATGCGTAACTTTCAGCAAAAGAATTCCTGACTTCTATGAAAAAACTATCGATCCTGCTTGTAGCGCTGGCTCTCGCCGCGTGCTCTACAGCCCCCAAGAATCCCGTCCTCACCATCGAAGGCGGACAGATCCAGGGCGTGCTCCTGGATGATGCTCCGGGCGTAACTGTTTATCGTGGAATCCCTTACGCCGCTCCTCCCATAGGGCAGAACCGCTGGCGCGCCCCTCAACCCGTCGTTCCCTGGGATGGCGTGCGCATCTGCGACAAGTTCGGTCATCCTGCCTTCCAGGCCGCCCACTATCCCGGCGGATACACGACTGAATGGGGATATGGCGACGAGGCTCCGTACAGCGAGGATTGCCTATATCTCAACGTGTGGACCAAAGCTCCCGGCCAGACCGACAAGAAATTGCCGGTGGCAGTGTGGATTTTCGGCGGCGGTCTGCGGGAAGGCTGGGGCAGCGAGCCCGAGTTCGACGGCAAATACTGGGCCGGCAAAGATGTCGTCCTGGTGTCTTTCAACTACCGCGTAGGTCCTTTCGGATTCTTCGCACACCCTGAACTTTCAGCCGAGGATCCTGAACACGCCACCGGAAACTGGGGTACCCTCGACCAGATAGAAGTGCTGAAGTGGGTGAAACGCAACATCGCCCAGTTCGGCGGCGACCCGGACAACGTTATGATCTTCGGACAGAGCGCCGGCGGCCGCAGCACCAAGTTCCTTAGCGCTTCACCGCTCACCAAAGGACTGTTCAACAAAGCTGTCATAATGAGTGCCAGCGGTCTGGTGGATCCGCGCGTGCAGCAGTCTGCAGCACCTGCCATCCCCGGTATGCCTGCAATGCCTATGGCTTCCCAGAGCCACTACACCCTCGCCGAGGCCGAAGCCTCGATAAAGGAGGTGGCGGACTGGGCAGGCTTCAAGGACCTTGCAGCCCTGCGCAGAGCTTCCACCGAGACCATTTTCGCTATGGGAACCCTCTATACTTCTTCTACCGGCAAGCGCAGCGTGCTGTCAGCATCTCCCATAGCGCCTTTTATCGACGGCTATGTAATGGACAAGAACTTCGACGAGGCCTGCATTGACGGTTCACTCGCACAGGTGCCTTATATGATCGGATATACCCTTAACGATGCCGGAAATATGGCCGGCCAGATCCGCACCTTCTGCCTCAACCGCGAGGAGATGGGAGGAAAGGCCTACGCCTACCAGTTCGCACGTCCCCTGCCGACAGACGGCCGCCCGAACGTGCTTCAAGGCGCTTTCCACTCGTCTGACCTTTGGTTCGTGTTCAAGTCTCTGGAGCACTGCTGGAGGCCGTGGACGGAGGGTGACTGGGATCTGTCGGAAAAGATGCTGACCGCCTGGTCGAACTTCGCCAAATACTCAGACCCGAACGGACCGGATGGCGGGGAATGGACGCCATACACTGCCGCCAAGCCTGAGTTTATGGTTTGGAAACTGAACGAGGCTGACGCCGAAGACTCAGCGATGGGTGAGCCTCAGGTTCCCCCTCGCCCCGAAATGGGAGCCAGAAGGTAAGTCTTATAGATTCTCAAAACTGATCTTATAGATTTTGGAGGTAGTATCGTCACCCATCCAGATGCATCCGTGCTCGTGGTCGACACAGATACTCTCTCCATTATCTATGAACGGGACGTTGTATGTTGCCAGAACCTCGCCGTCAAGCGTGCAGAGATTGAGGGTCCTCAGTTCACTGTCGGCTATCCACAGCACATCACGCACGGGATCGTAGCACAGGTCTGCTATTTCAGTCAGCCCGGTGAGGTCGACGCGGGCCACTATGCGGCCGTCCTTGAAATTCATCAGGCGGACAGGCTTGCGCTGGTTGCCCACCAGCAGCGCACCGTCTTTGTAGTAAGTGACCGCTTCCAGGCCGTCGTTGGTGCCAAGTCCGACTTCAGAGATAACTCCGAGCAGGTCGGACGTCTTGTAGCCGGGTGCCGACAAGCGGCGTACTTCCTGTTTCCTCTCCACCACATAGTAAACGTCGCGTGTCGCAGGATCGATGGTCACTCCTTCGCAGTCCATCCTGCCTTCGGTATAGAACGGGGTTGTGGTGCCATCCCAACCGATATGGTAGACTCCATTCTCATCCGAAGCCGCAAGCAGTCCGTCGCCGGCCGGAGCCAGGCAAAGGCCGGAAACTTCAGGGCACTCAGTGTCTATCGTAGTGTAAGAGCCCATTTTCGGCAGGTATCCCGATGAGCTGACATTGATTATCACCCTCCTGTATGCAGGAAGTGTGAAAGGACCATCGTCGTGCACTTCGCAGACAAGCATCAAGCGCCTCGGGGCAGAATCCTCAGGGATTGTTAAACTGATCTTTGAGGATGACGCATCGTTCAGGACGGGGAAGGCAGCCTCGTCCGGAAGCTCCTGAAACCACCATTTGAAGTCCAGCCGGTCTCCGTCGGGATCCCAGGAACGGGAAGCGTCCAGTCTGACGGTCTGCCCGGGCTTGGCATTGATTTCGACGGGTGAAAGCCCTGCCTGTCGTCCGATCACGACCACAGGGTTGCGGTTTCCGCTGCCCTCTGCAGCCCACTGCATACGGGCGGCGAAATCCCGGAATTCATCAGGGTAGAAGTATTTCTCGTAACGGTCGGAAATATCTTTCAGAGGCTGCTGCCAATTGGTCCAGGCCTTGGTCCTTTGGTCGGGGCTGCGGCCGAACAGATGCACTCCTCCCCAGCCGACCTGAGTGGGGTCATCAGGGTTATTGAGTCCGTTAGGCATCACGTGCAGGAAACTGGGCGTGTCGCCCTCGACTCCCCACAGGTAATGCGGATAGACATCACCCAGGGCGCCGTGGCCCTGGATATATGTTGCGTACGACTCCCAGTCCGCACTTCCGAGAGCATTCTGGTTGAGCCACGCACTCTCATCCCAGACCAGCATCAGTTCATCGGCGAATTCACGCCTCAGCCACATATGGGAGCTGTATTCACGGTTCCTCCGCATCGCATATACCATATCCTGGTCTGTGATTGTATAAAGACGGAATTTATGCAGGAAAGCCTTAAGCTCTTCGGCGGAGCGGTCGTGCTGCACACGCCATACCGCCTGCGAGAATGTATTGGCACCTCCCCACACGCAAACCCAGATGGGACGGTCGTCATCCTCGTCGGCAAGACGGATGAGCAGGTCGCTGCCGGGGGTGTCATTGTCCGGACCTATCACTCCGATGCCGGCCTTCGGGCTGCCATATACAGTGCGGCTGCGGATGTATTCGGCGCTTGGCCAGTAACCCAGCTGCTGACTGCCCTGCTCCTGCTCCAGAGGAAGGAAGCCCTCCTGCCGGGAACGTTTCATCAGATTGGGAACATCCTTCTCGTATGCGTCTACGACACGATGCAGGTATTCGGCCCACTGAGGCGGGTAAGGGTCGCAGTTCCAGCCGATCGTGGTGACGAGGGCTTCAATCTCGAAACGGTCGGCATAAGACATCAGACGGACGGCCGACTCGTTGTCGTCGGGCTCCACATCTGCAGGCCCGATGTCAGTCAGCACAACTATACGCGGCTTAAAAGCCGGCTCCTCCTGCTGGGCTTTGGAGCATCCAAAAACAGTCAGGAGGAGCAATGCTACAATATATAATTTCTTCATAATCAAACTTAATCGTCGTCGGAATCTCCCATTATGATCACCAGGTTGTCTCCGACCTGAAGCGGCATACTGCCGTGAGGAACTAGGAATCTGCCGTCCCGTCGAACCATCATCACACGGATGCCGTGGGGAAGATGCAAGTCGCGCAGAGTCACGCCCGAGACAAGGTCGTCTTCAGTCACGATATGGTCGCGCAGCATTCCCATCTCTTCGGGAATCTCCATACCGAAGGTCTCGACCTTGGGGGCTTCTTCATAGCTGAGGCGCAGCCACTTGGCCACTTTGCCCAGGGTCGTTCCCTGCAGTGACAGGGAGAACAAGGTTATGATGAACACAATGTTGAACATAACTGAACCGCTGTCGACTCCTGTAACCACGGGATACAGCGCAAAGAGGATAGGACCGGCGCCTTTCAGGCCCACCCACGAGGTAAAGAGCTTGGCCCTTGCTGACAGGTCACGGAAAGGCAGCAGGCAGGCGAACACGCTGAGGGGACGGGCGACGAACATCAGGAAAAGACCGATGAGGATGGCAGGCACCAGCACCGGGAGCATCTGGGACGGTCTTGCAAGAAGGCCGAGGACCAGGAACATTACCAGTTGCATAAGCCAGGTAAGGCCATCCATAAAGGTTATGATGTCTCTTCTTTGCGTCAGTTTAGCCTGGTTGCCGATAATTATGGCAGCTATATAGATTGACAGCAGTCCGTTTCCGTGAAGCAGCGAAGCTACGCCGTTGGCGAAGAAACCGACACTCAGGATGAGTATCGCCGTCAAGGCGAAGCTGGAAAGCCGCACGTGGTTCAAAACCCATCTTGCCGCATAACCGACTGCGAAACCGATCGCTATGCCGACTGCAACCTGGACCACAAGCACCAGCAAGGCAGCCAGGACAAGCTGGATGCCGCTGTAGGTCTGCAGACTTTCATTTGTCAGCAACTTGACTATGATGATTGTCAGGGCATAGGCCATCGGGTCGTTACTACCGGATTCCAACTCAAGCATAGGAGCCAGGTTCTCTCTGAGCCTCAACTTTTTCGTCTTCAGGATCGAGAAGACCGAAGCCGAGTCGGTAGAGCCCATTACCGCTGCGAGCAGCAGGCAAGAGAGCAAGGACATCTGCGTGTTGCGGCCGAGGATTGCGAATATGAACAAGCCTGTCAATATCGTGGTCATAAACACGCCCAGGGTGGAAAGTACGATTCCGCGGCCAAGCACGGGACGGGTCTCCTTGAGCGAGGTTTCCAGACCGGCCGACAGCAGTATTATCGTCATAGCGAAGTGGCCGATGGCTTCAGCCACTTCATATTCTTCGAAGTGAAGGCCAAGACCGTCCGAGCCGACCGCCATTCCCAGAAGCAGGAAAAGCAGCAGCGACGGAACGCCGAAACGGGATCCGAGTTTAGTTACGAGTATCGCTATGAATATCAGTACGGAACACAGCAACAGCAGGTTTCCGGACAAAAGGTCTACGGCGAATATCGAGAGCGGCATTATTCTATCTCAAAGAGGTTAAAGAAGCCTGTCATAATAAAGACGTTGCGGATTTCGTCGCCGATGGAGCGTACGATGACTTTTCCACCCTTCTCAGCTGCCGCCTTGCGCAGGGTGAGGAAAAGCCTGAGTCCGGAACTTGATATATATGACAGTTCTTTGCAATCCAGGATGATAGTTCCTGCTGCTTCAGCCTTGAGGGCTTCAATCTGAGGTGCAATCTCCTGTGATGCAGGAGTATCCATACGGCCGATAAGGCTGGCCACTACATTTTTGCCTTCCTTGTTGATCTTTACTTCCATTGTTCTATATTTTTTTAATCATTGTCAAAACATTCTTACCTTCCTCCCTGCGGTATGTCACGGAGTCCATAATGTGCTTTACAAGGTGGATGCCAAGACCGCCGATCGGGCGTTCGTCCACTCCTGCAGTAATATCGACTTCCGGCTTGGCCGTCGGGTCGAAAGGCTTTCCGCTGTCGGAGATGATGAATTCCAGCTGTCCTTCCCGCAGCACAGCCTCTACATCTACGAGTCCGTCGGAACCTTCGGGATATGCATACTGGATAACGTTGGTTACGGCCTCCTCGAGGGCAAGGTTAAGGCTCATTGCAGTGCCCTGGTCGAGGTTTTTTTCTTCAGCGATAGTTTCTACAAAATCTGCCAGCTGAGGTATCTGCTGGATGTCATTGTGCAGAATAAGGTGCCGTTCGCTTGATTGGGGATGTGTGTCGTTCATATAGTGTATGACAAGCATTGTGAGGTCGTCGCTCTGGGCTGCATTTCCGACGAATTGCGATACAGCCGCCTTCATAGCTTCAAGATGTCCGTTCGCCGTACGGCGCTCCCGCAGGACAGCTTCAAGCCGCTCTTCCGAGAATTGTTCGAACTGTTCGTTCTCCGCTTCGTTCAGGCCGTCGGTGAAAAGGAACAGAGTATCGTCGTAATGCAGGTCTGTCTCCTGCTCGTGGAATGACATCTTCGGCATTACGCCCATCGGCAAGTTGGGATTGACATTCAGCGGCTTGACCGTGTCCGACAGGACAAGCGGCGGGTTGTGGCCCGCATTGCAATATCTCAGGTGTCCTGTAGCCAGGTCAAGGATACCGCAGAAGAATGTAACGAACATACTGCTCTCGTTCATTTCCGACATTGAATCATTCATAGTCGTAACTATGCGCTGAGGGCTCTTTTCGTGAGCTGAAACAGTACGGAACAGGCTGCGCGTCACCGCCATCACCAGCGAGGCAGGCACGCCTTTGCCGCTCACGTCGCCGATACAGAAGAACAGTTTCTCTTCGCGGATGTAGAAATCGTACAGGTCTCCACCTACTTCCTTGGCCGGTATCAGACAAGCAGAAAGGTCGATGTCGTGCCGTTCGGGGAAAGGCGGGAAGATGTTCGGAATCATCGCCATCTGGATGTTGCGGCCGATCTGGAGTTCGCTCTCCATACGTTCCTTCTTCTCGTTGGTCTGAAGATATTTGATCTGGTTCTTGGCCGTGACACGGAGAATCATTATGAGCATACCGAGACCAAGGATCTGGAACATTCTCGAGAACCACTTCACGCGGCGTATATCCCCGTATATCTCATCTTCAGGTATGGCGATTGCCATAGTCCAACCGGTAAGTTCTACAGGGGCGAAGAAAACCTGGTTGACCTTGCCGTCGATGCGCAAGGGCATATTGCCGGACTTCCCTTCTTTTGCTGCCCTGGACAACTCGTCGAAGCCTTCGGAGTCAGCCAGCATTTCCTTCAGATCCTCTATGTTGGTCCACAAGATCGGAGCGTTTGTCGGGCAGGCGAGCACAGATCCGCCTCTGCTCACCACCACCTGATAGGAATTGGGATAGACCACAGAACTGTTGGCGACCTGGGAAAGCCAAGCCAGCGAAATATCGGCAGTAAGCACTGCGGCTGCCTTTCCCTTGGTATCGTAAATCGGCACGGAATAGGTGGTCATCAGTGCGTTGCCGCCGCCTATGTCGAGATAGGGTTCTGACCAATAGCCACCGTCTATCTCGAGGGGTTTTGTGAACCACTCCTTTGACGGATAGTCATAATCTTCCGTTGCCAGCGACTTAAGGGCGAGTGTGTCAGCCTCCCTGCATACATATGGTGAATACAGGGAACGCTTGCGGAGGTAATTGGGCACCATCGCTACGGTAGATCCCATCACCGAAGGATTGTCTTCCACGATGCGCATCGGCACCCGGGGCAGACTGTCCGGATAGTCAAGGCACCAGCGGGCAATCCATACGCTGTTGCGCACCGCGGATTCGGCCTGGTGGGCGGCATCCTGAAGCAGCAGGCGGGTGGTCTGCAACTGGCTCTCGGCCCGCAACTGAGCTTGTTCATACAGTCCTTTTCGGGAGAAGTAGTTCTGAAGGAGCGACATAGCCTCCAGAGTGAGCGCTGCCACTATAATCAGCAGCAGTCCGGCACCTGCCGATTGGCGCATTACTTTATCTAAATCCTTGAATCTTTTCATATCACGGGACGGCCTTTTGCAACCGCCTTACAAATGTAAAAAAAAGGGGGCAATTATTGTTAATTATAACTATCTTTGTAATAATGCATAGAGAATAATCAACTGTAACTATATGAAAAAAGCTATCGTTATCATTATCGCTGCGCTGGCTCTTTCGGCCCCGCGCGCATTGGCTCAGGATATGTTCAACCACTTGGCTGTCGGCATCTCCGTAGGTATCGACGGTCTCGGCCTTGAAGCTGCCACTCCGCTTGGAGATCACTTCCAGCTTCGAGGCGGCTATTCACTCGTGCCATTCACTTACAACAGAAATATAAACTTCGGAACTGCGAATGTTGGCAACAAGCCCCGCAATATGGATAACGTTCCTCTGCAGGCCAAGCTCTGGAAGGGCGGCCTCGGCAATATCCTCGCCGACTGGTATCCCGGAGAAGGCTCTTTCCACGTTACTGCAGGTGTGTTCGTGGGCGGCAATTTTGCAAGTGCCGACGCTGACCTTCGCAAGTCTCTCGATGCGGCTGAATACGGCACCCTGGGTATCGGATTTGAAGGCGGTCCTGCTTTCACTACCGACTCCAAAGGTTTCGCACACGTCGACTTCAAAGTTCTGCCCGTAATGCCTTATGTCGGCATCGGAGCAGGCCGTGCGATCAGCGAAGGCCGCGTCACTTTCACTATGGATTTCGGAGCCCTGGTTACCGGCGGCATCAAACCCCAGTCATACAACTACATCCGCAACTCCCTGAATCCCTCGAATCCTGTCGAGGTCATCAGCATCAACAGCAAGGCTGTCAACAACAGGGACAAGGGCTGGATTGACAAGATCAGCGGCATCCCCGTTTTCCCGCTCCTCAAATTCAACGTTTTCGTAAAACTCTTCTAGAAACATATCGGCAACGAAAAAAGTCCAGTTTTACAAGCTGGACTTTTTTATGCGAATCATCGGCC